>Ga0123357_10004741_pt1 | contig 16085 bp, 16 predicted proteins | sample TergutEmb28metaG_FD_89873 | JGI IMG/M metagenome (GOLD analysis project Ga0123357, IMG submission 89873) | Embiratermes neotenicus P4 segment gut microbial communities from Petit-Saut dam, French Guiana - Emb289 P4 | ecosystem: Host-associated > Arthropoda: Insects > Digestive system > Gut ... | reverse complement strand
GGCTTCTTGATCAAATGGTGAATGGTGAATGGTGAATGGTGAATGGGTTCTTCGGTTTTCCAGAGACTATTCCTGGCAGCGTCCGTCAACTCCGCGATCACCCGCCCGCCGACCTTCCCCGCCACCGAAAGCTCCACTTCCACCCGCGCATCGACATAATCCTTGTCGAAAATCGTTTTCACAAACAGATCGTGCAGGTAAGTCGCCGGTCGAGAGATCAGCCACACATCGCGGAAGATGCCGCTGAGCCACCACATATCCTGATCTTCCATGTAGGAACCGTCCGACCACTGATGCACTTTGACCGCCAGCGTGTTTTCCCCCGCCACGAGCTTATCCGTGATCTCAAACTCTGCCGGCAGTCGCGACCCCTTGCTCATCCCCACTTCCACGCCATTCACATACACAACATAACAACTGTCCACGCCTTCGAATCGCAAAAACGTCCGCCGTCCCCCTCCCTTCCAATCCTCCGCCATCCGAAAACTCCGCCGATAGCATCCCGTCGGGTTCTCCGTCGGCACAAACGGCGGATCCATCGGAAACGGATACTTGACATTCGTATAATGCGGCCGCCCGTACTTCCCATCCCCTTGCAACTGCCACATCCCCGGCACCGCAATGCGATCCCACCCACTGACATCCAACTCCGGCCTCTCAAACCCCACAGGCACCCCCGCCACCGTCTCCGAATAACAAAAATGCCAGGACCCGCTCAGCAGCTGGCATCGCGTAGAAGCCTCTCCCACGCCCCTTTTTATCGCCGCTTCCACCGACTCACACGGCACAAAATACCCCCGCGGCCTCTCCCGCCCAGCCCCCACCAAACTCGGATCCTCAAAATAAGCCGTCCCGCCATGCCGACCATCATTCAATCGCACCGCACCCGTCATCGTCATCACTCACAATTCAAATCAAAAAAACATGTTGGTACCGTGACCGTCAGGGATCGCCGATCTCGTCTACCCCACCAACCCGACATGCAGCACCATCGTCCCACCCTCCAACTCCACTGTGATCACCGCCGGTTCCAGCCGCAGATTCTGCATATCCTGCGTCCCAATTCCCCCACTTTCCATCTGCGTCGACAGAAACGCCGCCCGCAGTGCCTCCCGCTGTGTGGCGCTGGCTTCATGGGAGATATAGCAATTGGTAAACGCGTTCGATCGCCCATCTTCGCTTGTCGACTTCACGACCACCAGCGACAAGCCGTCGAGCACCTGTCCGTTCCACGAGCCCTGCGTCACCTGCCACGCAATGACGCTCTGCCGGACGGACAAAGGTCCAGGCAACCGTGCGTGGTCGATTCGGAATTGTCGCAGTTCAAGGAAATTACCTTCGCCCAGACTCGCAGCATCCGCCGCTCGCACGATACCCGCCAGCATCGCCACGCCCATCGCGATCATTCCCAGTCGAAACGCCGAATTTCCTATGCTCATCGTACGTCCTTTTCACGGACCATTCCGAAACAGGAATTTTTAATTTTACCCTCCCACCCCCCCGGATACCACCCGCCAACACCGGACCATGCAATAAAATTCTATGATTGCGATTCATCACACAACCACGCCACACGACCATGCCATCTCCTTCAGGTCAAGCTTGAGGGTAAGATCGAGGCTGGCGCTTATTGCGTTCTGAGCAACAACGGCATATATTTCGCCGCCGGGACAAAATCCTCAAACCAAGAGAACACGTCCGTGGCAGTCTGGTCCACCGCGACCGGCAAGCGCCTCTTGGAAGTGCCCGGTGTACCCGGAAGCTACGCCGATATCATGAAGTTCTCCGGCGATAAATACCTTGTTCTCAGTAACAGAGCCAAACCCGATCTTCAAGTCTGGGACGTGGAACAAAACAAGCTGATCAAGACCATCGCTGTCAAACCTGAGCACATGGAGCGAGGCAAAGTCGCATACTCCGCAAATGGCGAATACTTCATCAAGATAGCCGGGGACAAGCTTACTCTTTTCAAAACAGCGGCAAAGAGACTGGACGCACCGCCACCGAGCGACTCGGAACCCTCGTGGTGGAACTCAACGTCAAGGGACAAGACTTGCCGCCTTGGCGGGAAACGCTCCAAGACTCATCCAGCAGAGATTTTCGCACGGAGATCAACGACACCACCACCCGCAAAAGCCTGCTCCATTCGCTCTCTGAGCGTTTGAGCGAATTGCCCATGCCCTATTTCATCCCCAAAGATAACAAGGAACTGGCGTTCCCCGTGGTCGTCGAATAACGATCGCCCTCATCGCCCCTGCCCCAGCATCACGCCCGCTCGCACCGCCATCAGGCCCAAAAGGATGCTGCCGCCGAGGTAGAGCCAGCCGAGCCAATGCGAGCCGCCGCGGAACTTGTCGTCCGCTTCCCACATCAAACTGGAGAACGTCGTGAACGCTCCGACGAAGCCGACCGCGACCGCCAGCTTGACCGAGTTGCTGATCTGCACGCGTTGACTGATGACGGTGTAGAACCAGCCGAGGAACAGGCTGCCGGTAATGTTCACCAGCAGTGTGCCCCAGGGCATGAAGGCATGGTTGAACCACGAGCCCATCATCCAGCGGGCGATGGAGCCCAGAAACCCGGCGCTGCCCACCGCAAACGCCTCCCAGAACCATTGTTTCACAAGCGCTCCTCGGAAGAAGTCAGAAGGGGTGACAAGGTGACAGGGTGCTTCTATCATGAACTTCACCCTGTCACCTTGTCACCCCTTCCGGTTGCTTCACTTGGTCAATTCCAGAACCGCCATGCGGTAGGGCGACACTGCTTGCGCACCAAGGTAGACCGGCGACAGGTTCGCTTGCAACTGTTGCGTGCCCGAGCCGGTATCGGCGGTGGTGATGGTGCGGAGCAGATTGACTTTCCAGTGTTCGCCGCCGAGGGGAGGGGGGGAGGGAACTTGCAATGGGATCGGAAGCGTTTTGAAAGGGATCGTCACGAGCGTGGTCCAGACCGGCTTGCCGTTGAGCGTCGTGCGCCGCGTGGTGGCGGCAAGACCCTTAATGACATAATCAGGCACGCAATAAAGCGGATGGCTCATCTCGGGCGAGCCATCCTCTTTGGCCACCGCAGGCGTGCCGGAGCGGATCCATGTACAACGGCAATGCCCCGCGGCGTCAACGGAAATCTGCATCGTCTCCGTCCCGTTGGCCGCCTTGGAGGTATCGAGAAATATCGCAACAACATCCTGTGCAATCGGCGACGCCGGTGGCGGAACCGTATCGCTCACAAACGCCACATAAAACGCATTGGCGTCATACACCATCGCCGCCCGCACCGGCGGTGTCGTCCGCGAAGTATTCATCGGCGACTGCAAAAGATACCAATTCGCCTTCGCCCACACAGGATCATCCAGCGGATCGCTCCGGCCTGAGTCCCAACCCGACACCGAAACCAGCGTCGCCCGGACCAATGGCGGAGCACCCACATGCTTCTCCGGAGGCGCAGCACTGGTAGGTTTGTCCTTGCAGCCAGCAAGCAACAAAACAAAAACAAAACTCCACCCCAGCGCGAGAATCGCGTGCGTGAAGCCAGGGAATTGTCGCATCGCCCGAAAATTCATAAAGTCCATAGCCTACCGGCTTTGATCGGCATTTTGAAGCAAAAATTCCCAGCTTTTTGCCAGAACGATAGCATTTGGAGTCAGCCCCCGGCTCTGCCGGGGGTTGGGCCGGTGATGTTATAGCAAAGTGAGTGTTGCCGGCGTGCGAACCCCCGGCAGAGCCGGGGGCTAACAGTGAATTTACGCTCGAGGCTCGGTGAGCGCCGCGTAGAGTTCAGGCCGACGATGAGCTCGCAGAAGGTCGGAGAAAGAAAGCGTGTTCGGAAGGTCTTCCCAGTCGCGAGGAATCAGCGGTTTGTGGTCGAGGTCGATCGTAGCGCGGGTGAGCGAGTTGGCTTCCAGATTGGTGGATGCAAGCACCTGGCCGGAGCAGTCGTAGATGACGGAGTTCATAACGGTGCGTTTGCGAAGGTGATCGTCGATGGCGTAGGTGCTCACGCCCATGGGCAAACCGGTGATAATACAGCGGCTGGGCAGCAGCGTCGCGTAAATTTCACGGGCGTACGGACCGTGGGCCATGGTGGTCCAGAGGAGCAGATCAGCGCCTTGAAGCTGATAGATCCGGGTGATTTCGGGGAAGTAAATATCCCAGCAGGTGAAGATGCCGAGTTTGCCGAAGGGGGTGTTGATGGGCTCGAGGGATTCTCCCCACTCGAATTTTTTTTCTTCGCCGGGCGCGAGGTGGGACTTGTCGTATTTGCCGAGGAACTTGCCGTCGGGCCCGAAGACGACAGAGGAATTCCACATCTTTTCCTCCTCGCGGCGGAGAATGCACGGAATCACCACCATCTTGTATTTGCTGGCAAGACCGCGGACCTCGCGGACCCACGGAGATTCCAGAGTAAAAGAAAGCTTCTCGAGAACAGCAGCCTTGCCTTCCTTGTGAGCCTCGACCCCCTCGGGCGTGCGATGATGATCGGCAAGCTCCGGAAGCAGAACGATATCCGAGCCTTCCCGGCCGGCCTTGTCGATCATCTCCAGATTTTCCGCACGGCGATCCGCAAGCGAACGCATCGTATTATAAATCGTGACCATCGTCAGGCGAACATTGCGAGGCATAAGAGCTCCTTGTGTCAATGCAAGAAGAGCTTAGCGAATTTCCTGGAAGAAGCCAGAAACTTTGATACCGCGACCGTTAGGGAGCGAGAGGGGCTGATCCTCTGGTGCTCTAACGAACGCTTTTGTTTTCAGGCACAACTGTCATCCACATCCCCACAGGTCGCAGATGCGATCCGGCACTCCCTTACGGTCGTGGTACCAAAGCGGCGGGAGACCGCCTCAAGTGTCATGCACCCCTGCCGATTCAATTGGAAGGGACATTGCTCGTCGTTGGGATAAACGGATATAGTGGAGAGAAGGGATTTGCCACGGGAGCCAACGATGTCTATTGCCAGATTCACAACCGTTGTGGATGAAAGAGGGCTTTTATCCGTCATTCTGCCTTAGACAATCAGCTCAACGAAGCCGCGTGTCAGGCCGGTATCACGTTATTCCTCTGAAAAGAATTTAGAATGACGAAACAGCCAAACATTCTTTTCATCATGGCCGACGATATGGGGTACGGTGACTTTGGAGTTTTTTCCGAAGGCCGTTGCCGTACGCCTGCTCTTGATCGTCTTGTTGCGGAAGGCGTTTGTCTTACTCAGCATTACTCTGCTGCGCCGATATGCACGCCTGCCCGCGCCGGATTCCTCACCGGCCGCTATCCGCATCGCACCGGCGGGATCGATATGCGGGAAGCTCGTGGACTTGATCGCATCGCCCTGCGAGAGCGCACCATCGCCGACTGCTTCAAATATCGCGGCTACAAGACCGGACTCGTCGGGAAATGGCACAATGGATGCATCGATCCGGCACATCACCCCAACGCTCGCGGATTCGATGAATTCTTCGGATTCAGACATGGCGGCATGTATTATAACAACTGGCTTCTCGAGAAAAATGGGCAGTGCATCAGGGCGGACGGACGATACTTGACGGATGTGTTAACCGATGCTGCCGTCGATTTTATTGATCGGCATGCCGGCAAACCTTTCTTTCTCGATGTTGCTTATAACGCGCCGCACGAGCCGCTGGAGGTGCCGGAAGAGGAAGTGGCGCCGTACCGCGAAGCGAACAGTTTTCACGAGAACGTCTGCAAGGTCTACGCCATGGTGACCCGCATGGACAAAGGCATCGCGCGCATCCTTGAGACGCTCGAAAGAAATGGGATCGCCGACAACACGATTGTCTGCTTCACCAGCGACAACGGCCCAGCCATGTACGACAACATGGACCGCTTCACTTGCAATTACCGAGGCGGTAAAGGCAACGTTTACGAAGCGGGCATTCGTGTGCCGATGCTCCTGCGTTGGCCCGATGGGTTGCCGCGAAATAAGCACTTCGATGCACTCGCACATTACTGTGACTGGCTGCCCACGCTGCTCGCTGCCGCGGGGGGGACGCCGCGGACTGAACTGCCGATTGATGGCAACAACCTGCTGCCGGCACTGCAAGGCAAAGAAAACTGGCTCTGCCCGAAGCGGTTCTGGCAGTGGAATCGCTATCGTCCGGTGATCGAGTCCAACGCCGCCATGCGTGATGGGCCGTGGAAGCTCGTCCGCCCTGCTCTGCACGAGGCCAATATGTCCGCCCGCGAGGAAGTGATCCTGGATCGCAAGCTCTGGACGCAGGATATTTATCAAAATCCCGATGTTGTCGATCGGAGTTGGGAAGGCAGACCTTTTCCGCCGCGAGCGCTCCCGCCTGCTCACGACTGGGAACTCTACAACCTCGATTGTGACCCCGGCGAAAACCAGAATCTCGCTGCTTCCCACCCCGACCGCGTCCGCAGCATGGCACGCGAACTCGAAACCTGGTTCGACTCCGTCGAACGCGACCGCACCAGCATCACCGGCATGCCCAAATAAACAAGAGCCCGGCTCAGAAATGCCGAACCATCAAAAAGCAAAGGCCCGGAATCAGATTCCGGGCCTCTGCCAATTTCCAAGGGGGAATAAGGGGATCGCTTACTTATTCTTGCCTTTTTTGCCGCCGCCGGTGGGGCCGATAACAATGGCGGTCGCGGTTTTGCCGTCTTCGCTGAGCATCACAGCGACAGTCTCGCCTTCCTTGAGGTCGGAGACGGCCTTTTTCTCGCCCTCGTGCGAGCCGGCGTTCACGGTCGTCTTGTCGTCGGTGGCAAAGGTCTTCTCATCGCCCGTGTTTGGCTTAACCGTGATGTTCGCGCCATCGACTTTCGTGACCTTGCCTAGAATCCTGTTGCCCTTGCCTTTTTTGGCTTCTTGAGCCATCACCAAGCTGGTGCTGAGCGCCAGAACCATTACTGCCACCAAAACGGACCACGTTCTCATTGTTACTCCTTCGCGTCAATCGCGATTATAAAAAATATTGTCAGGACCACACGGTCCCGGCTGATCATGGGGATGAACGCCGCAGGATTGTGAAAGTTACAGGTCTTTTTCAAAATCCCGTGATCGCCCGCGCGCCGGACGCGGTGTTCATCGCCGGCTGGATCGGGAAGAGCAGGTTCTGCATTGCCACGCCAATGGACGCCAGCGGATTCAGCGGTACATAAATAATGTCATCCTGCTCCAGGAGCACATTGGGCGTCGCATCACCCTGTTTCACAATTTCATACAAATTGATCACTGTGACATGGCGTTGATCCGGGTCCGCCGACGGCTTGATCACGTAAATCCGTTCCGGCCAACTCAATCGCGTGAGCTGTGCCTCGGCCAACGCCGTCACCAGCGTATCACGCCCGGTGAACCGTTTCGGCCCCGGATTATTCGTCTCGCCAAAGACGTAGTACCATTGGCTCTTGTACTCCACCTCCAAACGCACCTTCACATCGTTGTAGAACGTCTGCAACTTCTCCGTGAGCAAATGCTCCACTTCCTGCGGCGACATGCCCGCCACATAGACACGATTAAGCAATTCCAAGTTCAGCGTGCCATCGGGAGAAATCTGCTGTTTGACGTTGTCGACTTCCGGCGCCTTGGGCGCATGAATCGTAATCACATCCGGCGGCGCGATCGCATAGCGGTCCGTACTCACCGTCCGCTGATACGACTTTTTGAAGTACTGCAATTGCGTCCGCTCCTGTGGCGTGGGCGCAAAGCTGCACCCACCGGCCATCAGAAAACCAGGCAGCGCCAATGCCAAGATCACTGCTTTGCCCATCCACACAGGGCGAACGCATTTGACCATCAGAGCCGCGAGCGTAAGGGAGCGACCCGCGTTACTCACGCATTGCCGTGAGGTCGCTCCCTTACGGTCGCGGCTCTGAACTCCAAATGCGTTTGCCCTGCCCATCCACATCATCAAACTCCCGAAGAAGCCAGAAGCCAGAAGTTTTGAATAAGCCGCGAACTTGAAAACTTCTGGCTACTGGCTTCTGACTTCTGACTTCTTCACTCGAACACTACGTTCCCACCGCGTTCCGGGATGTTTTTACGGGACCTCTCCACCCCTAATCCGTTCAAACAGCGCAGAGAACGCAGAGACGACGGAGGGAAAGAACTCTGCGTCCTCTGCGTTCTGCGGTGTATTTTATTCTGCCGATTAACTCGCAGGTGCAACGTACCGATAAATCGCACAGCGGAGGCAATTGCGCCTCACGCGTCCAGGGACCGGTTATGGATATTGCAACGATCGTTGGCTTTCTTTTTGCTGCCGGCTGCATCGGCTTTGCCATGTACCACGGCTCCGAAGGCGAATTGGGTACCTTTTACTCTTCCGAAGGTTTTCTGCTGGTGATGGGCGGCGCTATTGGCCTGGGCATCATGTCCATGCCTCTCCATGTTGCCAAAGGCATGCCGAACTACCTCAGGAAATGTTTGTTCCATCATGATGTCGAGCCCGGGCATCTGATTCAGCAGATCGTGCAGTTTGCGGAGATCGCTCGCCGTGACGGTGTTCTGGCGCTGGAAAATGCCGTCAAGACGACCAGCGATCCGTTTCTGAAGAAGGGATTGCAGTTGGCGATCGACGGCGCCGATCCAGCGGTCATCGAGCAGGTGATGTCCATAGAGCTCAGTTCGATCGAGGAGCGTCACCACCACGGCCGGAAGATGTTCGAGCTCATGGGCAAGTACGGCCCGGCGCTGGGCCTCACCGCCACGCTCGTCGGCCAGGTCGCCATGTTCAAAGGCATGTCGGCCCCCAGCGGCGGCGAAGGCGGCCACGGCGGCGGCGGCGATCAGGCGGCCACCATCGCTAAAGCCCTGCAAATCGCCCTGCTCGGTACGCTTTACGGGACCATTTGGGCGAACGTCGTCTGCGGGCCGCTGTGCGACAAACTCGCCGTCCGATCCAAGGAAGAACTCTTCGGCAAACAAATCATCATCCAGGGCATCCTCGCCATCCAGGCCGGCGATAACCCACGCATCGTCGAAAGCAAACTCCTCTCCTTCCTCTCCCACAAAGAACGAAGCCACGTGCAGCCCATCGCCGGAGGCGGAAAAGAAAAAGGATAAAGACGAAATTCGAAACTCGAAATTCGAAACAAATTCAAATGCTCAAATGTTCAAATAAGCAAAACCCACGGCGTTCCACCCCCCCTCGCCCCCTGAGGTGGTCTCGTTTCGGCCCTTCGAATTTTGAACATTGGAATTTGTTTCGAATTTCGAATTTCGAATTTCGAATTTATCTTGGCTTCTGGCTTCTGGCTTCTGGCTTCTTCCCCAACGGTGCCTCATGCCCATAAAGAGAAAAGCCGCCGCCGCGGAACCTGCCGGCGAATCCGCTCCGATGTGGATCGTTTCGTTCGCGGATCTTGTGACGCTGATGATGTCGTTTTTCGTCGTGCTTTATGCGCTCAAGCAGGGCGGAGCGGCGCAGCAGCTCGAGACCGCCGCCGCCATCAAATTGCAGTTCGGCTGGATTCCAGATCGCTTTTCAGACAGTGCTCTCGACCGCGTCGGCCGGAAACGCATAGGAATGGAATCCACGCCTTTCGAGGACTACGCGGGCAACGTCACCAAGCCGATGGATGGCGCCTCAGGCTCCCAGACAGACGTCACAAGCATCCGTCCCGCCAAAACCATCGTCACCGGCGGCCAACTCAGCTTCGACCTTGGCCAATCCACTCTCAACGCCGAGAGCAAAAACACCCTGGAACAAATCGCCAAACGCCTCAAGGGCCTCAACAATGTCCTGATGGTCAAGGGACATGTCTCCAATGATGAGATATCGACGCTCGTCGATGATCCCAACGGCATGGCCCTCTCCTATCGCCGGGCCATAGTCGTCTGCGACGAACTCGTTCGCCTGGGCATCAATCGCAACGTTCTCCGCCCCGTCGGCTGCGGCCCGTTCGAACCGCTCCAGACCGGCGTCTATAACGACGAAGGCCACCGCCTCAACCGCCGCGCCGAAGTCTTAACCACCGATAACTCCGCCTCCGAATACTTCCCCCTGCAAACCGTACCGCCGGCAACCACCGAGCCTACCACCATGAAGACGCACGAAGATTAAGACGGGTGCTCACGGTGACAAGGTGACAAGGTGAAGGGGTGACAAGGTGAGGAAACCGGCTTTACCCTGTCACCTTGTCACCCTGTCCTTTGTTTCATCATTCGAATTTCGAATTTCTACGATTTCCTCCTGCCCGTTCCGTCGTTACAATTTCCATCATGAAACTGCGCTTGCTCGTTTTTGTTTGTTTTCCGCTCGCCGCCCTTCTTACCGGTTGCGGCGAATCCCACATCCTCCCTATGCGACCACTTCGGCAGGTCCAGATGTGGGTGCCTGACGACGGCTCCAAAGCGTTCGCCATCTCCTCGCCAATCAACATCGAACCTGAGCAACCCGCGTCGAGCCAGCCCGCTACCATTCCCACCGAAGTCCATCCTGTCGACGTCAACACCGCCACCCCTGCTCCAGCTACTCAAACGACTGCCGCCATCGCCCCTGCCACTGCTCCGGCCACCCAGGAGTCCGCGGCGGCCACGCAAAACCAGGACTTAAAAGACTTAAACCTACCGCCCGGTCATGAGATCACCCAAATCATCGATCCCAACCAGACCACCAGGTACGTTTACAACGCCTCTTACGACAACATCTGGCAACAGACCATGCTGCTGGTCGCCAGAACCGGTTTTATCATCGACCGCAAAGACTATCGGCAAGGCGTGATCACCACTCGCTCACTGCCCAGCGCCCAGTTCGTCGAATTCTGGAAGCCACAGCAGACCAATTTCAACAATGCCATGGAAAACACGATCAACAGCCAACGCCGTTACCTGCGAGTCACCATCAACACCGTACCCGGGCAACCCAAATTCTACGAGATCGGCGTACAGGTGCTCGTCGAGCGTGAGGTCAATCCAACGGGACTGCTGGCAGGCCCGTTATTTATCGAAGGCTCCGGTTTCGGCCGCAATGCCATGACGCTGCGTTCAGACTATGCCGACGCAACGACGGCAACCCCGATCACGACGGTAACGTCATCCAAGAAAACGGGAACCACCGAACAACAGCCCGATCCCAACCGACGCTGGGTGCTGCTCGGCCACGATCCAGACTTGGAAAAGAAGCTCTTAAACGAGCTATTCGACCGAATTTGAGCATCCGATTCATTCGTTTTTGTTTTGCCCAATACGCCGCATGAATTCCGCTTCGTCGATCGTTTCGATTCCGAGTTGCTGAGCTTTTTGCAATTTGGAACCGGCGTTTTCTCCGAAGATCACAAAGGAAGTCTTGCTGGTGACGGAGTCCGAAGCTTTTCCGCCTAAGGCTTCGATTCTGGCTTGTATTTCTTCCCGTGAAAAATGCGTCAGCGTTCCTGTGACCACAATTGATTTGCCGGTCAGTAGGCCGGGCGCTCGATGCGTGGAGGAAGGCGGGGGGTCCTCTGCGGTTTTGAGTCCGAGGGCTTCGAGTTCGTCGAGCATCTTTTCGCCGGTCGCGGAATGGAGGAATCGATACAGGGAAACGGCGGTCACGCCGAAGTTGCGGAGCGTGATGATTTTCTGCCAGGGCGACGACTTGTTCCGTGAATTCGGCGGCGTTTCCTGGATCTCGTTGAGCAAAGCCTGTGGAATCGCCTGAAGATCAAAAATCTGTTCGTTGGTGAGCTGTTGGCAGATGGGATAGTCCTCTCGCAAGCCTTCCACTTCGGATAAGAAGGAGTCTTTTTTGTTTTTCTTTTCCAGCGATCGAACGATGGCGTCGAAGTTGGCGGCCCGCAACGGACTCAGCGAGCGAAAATGCGAGGCCAAGACGTCCGCGGTCTGGCGCCCAATCGTCGGGATGCCCAAGGCGCTGAGCAACTTTGCCAAGCCCCGGCCTTTCGACTTCTCAATGCCTCGAAGAAGATTGTCCGCACGTTTGTCGCCAATGGTAACCTCGACGATCTCCTCCCCCTCGCCCCACAACCCGTCCGACTTTTTTTTGGATTTCGGCTTTTCGTAACGGCTCACCACCAACGGAACGATCTCCTCTTTGCGTAAGCGGTAAATGTCCGGCAGCGATGTCAACAGCTCCGCTTTGATCAGTGCCGCGATGATGGCCTCCCCAAGCTCCTCGATGTCCATCTGGTGTCGTCCCGCCCAGAATTTCACCCGCTCCTGCAATTGGGCCGGGCAGTTGGGATTCGTACACCGCACGAATCCGCCTTCGTGCTTCAAGTCCTTTGTTTGGCAGCTTGGGCATTGTTCCGGCCGTAGGATTTTCTCCGCATGGGTCGGCCGCTTCTCCTTCACCACCCCCACCACGTAAGGAATCACCTCGCCCGCCTTCTCCACCAACACCCGATCGTGTAAATAAAGGTCTTTCCGTTCGACCTCGTCGAAATTGTGCAGGCTGGCGCGGGAGACCTTGGTGCCACTGATGAACACCGGGGGCTCGAACTCCGCCACCGGCGTAATCGTCCCGGTCTTGCCTACCTGACAGACCACCCGCGCCAACTCCGTCTCCGCCTGCTCCGGCTGATACTTGTACGCAATGCACCACCGCGGTGATTTTCCCGTTGCCCCCAACGCCTCCCGCTGCTGGAAATCGTCGCACTTGATGACCACGCCGTCGGTGTCGAACGGCAAACAGGCGCGAACCGTCGCGAACTCGTGAATGTATCGCAGCACGTCGTCGATCGTCTCGCAGACCGCGAAAGGTTCGTTCGTTCGAAAACCAAACGCCCGCAACTTCTCCTGCCATTCCTGATTATTTTTCACGTCGCCCCCTTCCCTCCCTTTGATCTCCCCAACTCCGTGCGGCAGGAATTCCAGCTTGCGAGCCGCGACGACTTTCGAATCGAGCTGCTTGAGTGTGCCGGCGGTTGTATTTCGCGGATTGGCATAAGTCTCCAAACCCTCCTCCTCCCGTTGCTGATTGATCCGTGCGAATTGTGCCCGCGAAATAAACACTTCGCCTCGCACCTCTACGACCGATTTCAGTTTTGCCTCCGACTCCGCCGCATCAAACAACCCCTTCTCCTCCTGGCTTCTGGCTTCTGGCTTCTGGCTTCTCAGTCGCAACGGGATGTTCCGGATCGTTTTCGCATTGGCGGTCACATCGTCGCCGGAGACGCCATCTCCGCGGGTAACCGCCGTGATCAGCAGGCCGTCTTCATAGCGCAACGACAGCGACACCCCATCGATCTTCGGTTCGCAGGTGTAGCGAACTTTTTTGCCTTCCAGCAATTTTTTTGCCCGCGTATCGAAATCCCGAACCTCGCCTTCGTCGTAAGTATTATCAATCGACATCATTCGCACGTTATGACGTACGGAGGCAAACCCCTCGACCGGTTTTCCGCCAACGCGTTGCGAAGGCGAATCGGGCGTGACCAGCTCAGGATGCTGGGCTTCGAGCTCGAGAAGCTTTCGCATCAGCGAGTCGTAATCATGGTCGGAGATTTCGGGCTTGGCGTGCAGATAATAAAGCTCGTCATGGCGTCGAATCGCATCGCGTAACTGTTTTAACGCGAATTCCTGCTCGGTTGCTGATGAGTTGCTCATGAGACCTCCACTTGTGAATTGTAACGCTGTAGCGGCTTTCTTACCCGTCAGCCCCCGGCTCTGCCGGGGGTTTTTCCCTCGGCAGAGCCGGGAGCTGACGAAACGGACGCCCCCATTTTGAAAAAAGAACCAATTTGCCAAGAAAAATTTGCCAAACTTCAAGATTGATTTATATTAGAGAGTAAGCGTTGTTGAATCTGGATTTCCTCAGGGTTCCAAATAGGAGGGGACTTTCGAGGAGATAGTATAAAAAATGGCGTTTGCCACACTGATTGCCCAACTGTCCCCTACTGAGTTGAAGGCTATGAAGGACGGATGCTCACAATTTGTTGTGAGTGACATGGATTTTCTTGAAACCCTTGCCGCTCACAAGTGCTTCTTGGCGCCGCCTTGGGTGCTCCGGGCGAATCCCTCCGGCCAACTGGCGCGCGTGACACGGATTTCCTACGACGTCGACGGCAACCTCGACAAGGCCAGCGTGCTCCTGGCCGTCGCTCACGAATTTCGCCGCACCACTACCCGCCATCGGCAAGTCGACAGCCGCTTGGCCTTCTGAGCCTAACCCCAAATAAAATGTACCAATCGTGGCGGTAGGAATCACAGGAGATTCGGCAGTGCCAAAACACCTGCCTCACCTGCATGAGAACCACGATGAAATCGCAAAAATGGCCGTTGAGCATTTCATCGAGAGGGGATTTCGGCGTTTCGCCTATTATGCGTTTCGCGGATATCACATGGCGAAACTCTATGGAAATGCCTTCGTCAGCCTGTTGCGCTCGCGTGGGTTTGAGTGCGCATGGTTTAAAAAGGAAGAAGGCGTTCGGCCAGAGACGAACGATTTCATGATGAACAAAATGGCTTCGGAAATTCCTTAGCCTATCCGAATAACCGGTAGCGACTCCGCTTTGCGGGGTGGAGTCGGGTTATTCGGATAGGCTCTTAGAACATTTTCAATTCAAGTGTAACGGGAGTCCCGTGATGGCAGTCCGGGGCTTGCGCACGAAACTGTCCTCAATTCCGGATGCACTCTTCTCCCACTTTATCCAGATTATTCAAGTTCAGGTCACCGTTCCATTCGCCGGTTTTCACATAGTGACCGATCTGCTCATTGACATCCTCGGAAATGCTGCGAGGCGTATGCGCAGGGTTAAAACGAGGTCGGCAACTGTCCAATAACGGCAACAAAAGAGGATGAACCATTCTCTGCGCCATTCGCTTGATCATACCTGGAAGGTGGTTGTGTAAAGGCACCTCCGGCAGAGGCGTACCGGGCTGCCAATAGTGGAGAACGTTTTCGGCCACAGCGGTTTTGGCCTGTGCGTCGATAATGCCTTTTCGCCAGTCCTCGACTTTCCAGTGGTCGCCGGTACCGACGTAGATTTTCATCATGGTCGATCGCAAACGGAAACGCTGGATCATTTGGAGGGGATCCCTGTGCGAGTAATGTCGGATCGGCAACCGTTCTCTCGCCACGTACCCCGCGTTGAACGGAGCGCTGGTCGTTTCAGGCCACTGCATACCTCGCCGATACCGAAACATCCGCGGCTCGGCGTATATGGGAAGGCGATAATAGCGTCGTCGGTCCGTGATCGGACGCTTGCGGTCTGCCGCCACGTCCACTTGTCCGGACTCGTACGCTTTGACCTCATCCCATGTGATCCGAAAGTGATACCACTGTCCCATCACCGCCGTCTCCAGTGGCCGCATTCGCTCCCGCACAAATATCGGCGGATGGACGTGGTAGATTTCGTCGGCGTCCAGACGCAATACCCAATCACCGTTCCGCATGACCACGCGTACGGTGGAACATCTGTGACCGCATACTGTCTGAGTAGACCTGTGGTTCGCGAAGTGGCACGATCCGCTTATCCCGTCTGGCCGCATCCTGGACCATGTCCCAGGTCTCGTCGGTCGAGCCGGTATCAAATATATGGAGCGTATCGATCCATTCCAGTAAATGCTCCAGTGTCTGCGTGACAACGTCCGCTTCGTCGCGTAAGAGCATAAGTCCGTGAAACGCCATATCTTCTACTCCAGCTATTACTAGTAATGCCGGGGAACGCCCTTCGGGTGATCGCGGCTATGGCCTGAAAACAGGCTCTCAAGAGAATGAAAATAAGCCGTTTGCATGATCGCTTCTTTCTTGATTTAAAAACCTTGACTTGTTTGGTGAAGCGAGCTTTCGCCCCTGCCGGGGCAACGGCGTTTTTTGGGGTGGTGGTGACCCACGGCGGCGCGGCTGTCGCCGCTTGCTGTGGGCTAAGAGCTCCGGCCCCTACCGGGGCCGAGCGGCATGCGAGCATGCCGGCTAAAGAGATGTTTTCGGCACGGCATAATGCGGCGGTTCGGGGCGAGAATGGCGTCAAAGCCTCACATTGCCATGCGGCGATCCGAGAGTCGCGATCAAACTTCGTGGAGCGCGCGGAACATGCCCGCGTCACGCACATCACACATGAATTGAAGCCAATGTTAAACTGGGGGGGGGGGGGGGGGAAGGAAATTTGGCGGGGGGGGCCGTGAAAGGCCCCCCGGCTTTGTCCCGGGGGGGGGGGGGGGCCCCGGGAAAG
>Ga0123357_10004739_pt1 | contig 16087 bp, 6 predicted proteins | sample TergutEmb28metaG_FD_89873 | JGI IMG/M metagenome (GOLD analysis project Ga0123357, IMG submission 89873) | Embiratermes neotenicus P4 segment gut microbial communities from Petit-Saut dam, French Guiana - Emb289 P4 | ecosystem: Host-associated > Arthropoda: Insects > Digestive system > Gut ... | reverse complement strand
TTATTATAGATAAATCAATAGTATTTTATATGATAAAAATCTTTTTACTAACTTTAGTTTATTGCTTTTGCACAAGCCTGATTGCACAAAAAACAATCACAGGAACAGTTAAAGATGGCTCAGATAACAGTTTGTTAGCGGGGGTTTCCGTTGCTGTTAAAGGAGCCAGTCGGGGAACTGTCACTGATGTTAACGGGCAATTCACTCTTCCGGTACAATCCGGAGACAAAGATTTGGTTTTTTCTTTCCTTGGCATGAAGACTCAAACGGTTCCTATTGGAGACAAAAATTCAATGACTGTTGTTATGTCAACTGATGAAAAAGTATTAAATGAAGTGGTGGTTACCGCATTGGGTATTTCACGTCCTGAACGGTCATTATCATTTTCTCAACAGGGAGTTGATGCGGCTAAGATGGCGGAAGTCAAAGACCAGAACATTGTATCGTCACTTGCAGGGAAAGTCGCCGGAGTGATGGTAACTCCGCCTCCCAGCTCAACGGGATCGGCTCGTATTGTTATTCGTGGCAATACTTCATTTACAGGAAATAATCAACCATTATTCATCATTGACGGTATGCAAATCGACAATTCGGATGGAAGTACAAGCGTTAACAAAAATGGAGGATTGGATTTTGGCAATGGAGCATCGGATCTTAATTCAGACGATATTGAATCCATTACGGTACTGAAAGGTCCCAATGCTGCTGCTTTGTATGGATCAAATGCCGCTAATGGGGCTGTTATTATTACAACTAAAAAAGCCAAAGACGGTCGATTCAAGGTATCGGTCAGTTCAAACGGTATGTATCACTACATTTCGCAATGGCCTGAGTTTCAAAATGCATTCGGCGTTGGTCACATGACGCAAATGGTAGGGGGAAATTCGAGTGTTTTATTAACGACCGATCCTAATGGAAATCCCTACCCATACCCGGGCATTCCTTCCATGGCGAATATTATGAATACAATTTCAAACCGTTCGAATGGAGCGCCTCAGATTGGTCAACCCTACATCGGGTTAGACGGGCAGATGCATTCTTATTTGCCTCAACCCGATAATGTGTATGGATTTTATCAAACCGCTTATGCTTATACTAATAACATTGCCGTCGAAGGAGGAAACACCAACAACAACTACCGGGTATCGCTTACTAATAATAGCGCTAACGATGTAGTCGAAAAGCAAAACATGGTCAATCGAAATACGCTGACAATGCGATTTTTTAACACTTTAGTTAAACATCTAACCCTGGATTCTAAACTTACTATTACCGACGACGATACAAAAAACCGCCGTTATTCGAATCAGGATAATTACAATCCTTTGTATATGTACACCATTATGCCCCGCACGATGACTCTTGATCAGTTACAAAATTACAAAACCGATGGTGGAACTGAACTCATTACACTGGGAGGCATCCATAATCCGTACTGGACTATCAATGAAACGCATAACGAAGATATTAGAACTCGACTTTTAGCCAACTTTGATTTGGCGTACCAAATTCTTCCCAGTTTGAAAGCAACAGTAAAATACGCAAGAGAATTTATAAACCTGTCAAAGAACGAATTTAAAAACTCAGGAGCTTTGGGTACTCCGGATCTACTTGGATACTATTCCGAATCGCTGAATAAAACCAATAATGAAACGTATGAATGGCAACTTATCTATAATGATCGATTATTCAGAGATTTGTCTATATTTGCCATGGTAGGAGGCAGTCAGCAAAATTGGTACAACTATTGGAACAGCGCCTATTTACAATCGTTGAAACAAGCAGGATTCGCTAATATATCAAATAGCAATGACCCTCCAATTGCCGATGAAGGTACATACAACAAACGGAGAAATTCGCTTTACGGTTCAGCTTCTTTCGGTTATAAAGATTATGTTTATCTTGATCTTACAGGACGAAACGACTGGAGTTCAACCTTGCCTCCAGCAAATAATTCATATTTTTATCCTTCGGTGGGACTATCGATCATCCCAACAGAATTTTTCAAAATACCCGATCGCATCGCGTATGGAAAATTAAGAGCTTCTTTTGCTCAAGTGGGTAACGACACCGATCCGTATCGTTTGACAAATTATTATAACATGACTTCAACCAATACATACAACGGGTATAAATATGTTTCTATCGATGGTACTTTAGCAAATGCAAACCTCAAACCGGAAACTACCCGTTCGATTGAATTTGGAGCGGATTTGCGTTTCCTGAATGGAAGAATCAACGCCGACGTCACATATTATAAATCCAATTCATTTGATCAAATCATACAGGCAAGCATGGCATCTTCTTCCGGATACTCACAAAAAATGTATAATGCGGGAGAAATCCAAAACCAAGGATGGGAAGTTGCTTTACGCTTTATTCCTATTTCTTTGAAGCAATTTACATGGAATTTTGACGTGAATTTTACGCACAATGAATCGATGGTGAAAAGTATGATTGCCGGACTTGACGAAATTCAAATAGGCGAAGTATTCAGCTTGCTTGAAAAAGTAAAAGTAGGGTATCCTTATGGCGCTTTATTTGGAACCAAATGGTTGACCGACAATCAAGGACGCCGTATGGTAGATCCGACGACAGGAAATCCAGTATTAGATCCTACCCCCGGCGGTGTTTACTTGGGCAATTTCAATCCGCAATATTTGCTGAGTTTTGGAAATACTTTTAAATACAAGGATTTTGATTTATATGTTCTGGTTGATACAAGAAAAGGAGGAAAACTGTATTCAGGTACTTACCGGCAAGCCGTAAGAAATGGCGTTATCAGCGGGTTTGAACAAGATCAGGAATCGTATTGGAAACGTGCTACCATTATGGGAGATGTCGGAGGCAATTATATTTGGGGTGGAACGCTATTCAAACCTGGTACCAACAATAATGTCACAAATCAGAATATTTATTTTTATAATCAAGCGATGTACGTTCCCGGCACCATGACTCCGATAGATCCGAATTACGTTCCGCAGCAATGTAACTACTATTTTTGGCCAGGCAACGTAGGTTATTACACCGACAGCTACGATAATTTAATTATGTACGATGCTTCCTTTGTAAAACTAAGAGAAATAAGTCTTGGATACAATCTTCCGAAAAAACTGATCGCTAATGCAAAAATGAGTAATGCACGAATTTCTCTTGTAGGACGTAACTTGTGGATATTCTATCAAAAGACGCCAAAAGGATTAGATCCGGAAGCTGCATTGAATGCAGGAAACGATCAAGGGCTGGAATCCGGTTCATTACCGCCTGTTACCACCTTAGGATTTGATGTTAAAATTTCATTTTAAAAACGTTACACCATTATGAAACAAAAAATTAATTTATTCATATTGATTTCATTAATAGCAGGGTTGTCGTTCAATTCCTGTACAAATGGTTTTGATGCGATCAACACCAATCCGGACAGAACAACTACCGCACAACCCGAATACATTTTCGGCTTGTCAACTGTTGCAGCTTTTCGAGCATTGTCTGGCAATGTTATTGATGTTAATAGCGCCAGTTGGTATATTTTTGGAAATTATTCCAATCAATGGTCTGTAATAGGTGGGTCAGGACCGCATTTTGGACCGGACGGACACGGCGACATAATATGGAACAATCTCTATACAAGCGCTATTCTTCCCTGCAACAATATCGTGCGTGATTATGGCGATAATCCGGCATATACAAACAGGGTAGCTATTGCTAAAATCTGGCGTTCCTATCTTTTTTCTCAAATTGTCGGTTTATACGGACCTTGCCCTTATACAAATGCTTGTAATGGTGCAGCCAGTATTCCTTATGATAATGAAGAGACTGTTTACCGTGGCATATTGCAGGAATTAAAAGATGCATATACTGCGATGAATCTCAAGGGTGATGTCTATCCGGCAGCTGCTGAACCGTTCTTAGCTTCAGATATTAGCCGGTGGAATCAGTTTGCACACTGTATCCGCTTGAGAACAGCTATTCGACTGACTGAAGTTCCTGATACTTGGGCGCCCGGATTAGCAAACGATGCAAGAGCAATTGTTGCTGAAGAACTGAATAATGCAGAGAACGGTCAATTGATTACCAATAACACCGGTAATTTCTATATGACCTTCGGACAAGATGTAAATAATCAGAATCCTCTTTATCGGCAAGTCGTTGCCAATCCGCAACTTTTATCTACAGATCCGGGGCAATATCCGGTCATTCACGAATCATTGTCTCTCTGGATGGGACCAAATACCTACAACGATCCTTGTTTGGACGTATATATGACGCCCGGCAGCGGAGGAACTCGTCCGCACCCGCTCCCGCTTTATCTTGGACGCCCGCATTCGTTCGACATGCCGCAGAATTACCATGCGGTACAAGGATGGTCATCTCCTTATAGCAGCTTAAAATATGGCGACTATGCAACTATAGGCACGACTTTTTCCAAAATGCTCGCCAATTTCTATTTTTTCTCCTATCCTGAACTCTGTTTCATCAGAGCGGAAGCTGTACTCAAGGGATACTGGACAGGAAGTGAAACTGCAGAGCAATATTATTACGATGGAATTGCAGCCCGTTGTTCCAAATATGGCATCACAGGCGCTGCTGTGACTACTTACGAAAACTCTCCGGGTATTCACTGGAGCACCCCGACCGATACAACGACGAATGGCGCTACTGTCTTCAGGGATTATCTGGGTGGAATTGTTTCCAGTATTTTGGGTGGAGAAGAAGATAATTTCAAACGAATTATTGTACAACACTGGATCTCGTTGTTTAGCCAAAACATCGACATCTATACGCTCCTGAGAAGAACGGAAGTTATTCCTTTTAAACCAAATTTTGGACCCGATCAGAACGCTTACGTAAACGCTCTTTATGCTTTTACGCCGGAACGATTGATTTATCCTGGCTCCGAACTGAGTATCAATACGAAAGAAACGCAAAATGCTATTTTGAACTACTTGTTTGATAATACTTTGAAGGATCCTCAGGATCGAGTTACTTTCCGTTTGATTTACGCAAAAGATAATCCGGGGCTTCCGGCGCCGGATGAAAACTCTGTTGCTTATGCCGCTTTCCCGTACCCACTCCCGAATATGGCTAAAAACAGACAACAATAAAACAATATTCATCTAACGACTAATTTTGAATAGTATGAAAAATAAAATAAACATAGCAATAAGCCTAATTGTAGCGTTAGTTGCTTTTTTATCCTGTCAAGACAAACCCAGCACCTACGTGTTTCCGAAAGACGAATATTTTTACAGTATTCCGGATGTTCCTGTAACAGAAGATTATGTTGTAGGCGTTTCGTATAATATCCAATACAGAGATACAGCATCGAATGTGTGGTGGGATAACAATACAAAAGCGCATCTGCTGTACACCGGTACGCCAATGTTGGGTGAATATGATATGAGGCAAGACCTCATCACTACTTTGCATCAGCACATGGATTGGGCAGCGCAAGCCGGAATTGATTTCTTTATTATCCCTTGGGGTGGGCGTGGTTATAATGATACCATCATACAGGAATTTGGAAATTATTACAAACCGGGAGATCCACAATTAGTGATTCGTTTCGATCCGGGCTACCGCTTTCCAAAGGCATCAGCCGATACAATGATGTACAATTCCTTAGTAATGGATTCGCTAAAGACGGATTTGGATTCACTTTATACATACGTAATGACTCAACCGTATGCCTATAAAAATAAAAATACGGGGCAACCGGTTATGATACTTACCAACTATACCAATACCGGTAATATTCCCAGCGTAAATCAATTCAACGCTTTTTTGCGCAACGCAGTCAATAACAATATTTGGATAATGGCTGAATTGCCGACACATTGGACTTCTCCGGAAATGTGGGGATATAACACTGCTAACGGATATTCCGGGGGTGCGAGCGCCGGATATGTTCAACCTGATACGATTAAAGCTTTCGACGCTTTCTTTATTACGGATATATCTACATCCAACAAAGACCAGTATGATGGATTCTATTCTTTCTTAGACTATAATTACAATTATTGGCAAAAAGCAGTGGCGCCCTTGGGTAAAGAATATGTTCCAACAATTATGCCTTCTTTCGACAATCTGGTAAATAACCCAATATCCAACACATACCTGATTCCTCGATGGAAAGATGGATCCGGCGCTTATGTTATTAGCGGAAGTTTGCCCGGCGCTCCGACATACAATTGGAGTAATGTCACGGAAAACCCTTATAAAACGCTGGCAAATGTGGCAAAACGAAATGTGGGTCCCAGCCGGATAGTTATTATCTATGGGTGGAATGATTTTGTCAATGGCGATAATCTGGAGCCAACGCAAGAATTTGGGACCGATTATTTGCAATATACTAAAGAATTTTTTAAAAAATAAAAACTATAAAGAGTAAAGGAGGCAGACTCCTCTGTCTTCTTTATTCTCTATATTATAATTAACCCAATTTATTCATTATTAATTTTAAATGTATTTTTTATGAAAGCAAATTACTTTTTGAAAGTACTCGCCGTAATGGGATTCGTTTTTTTCGCAATGAATCTTTCGGCAAAAGTGATCACTGTGAAAGATCAAGGAAGTGACAGCGACATTGCAGATGCTCTTGACCAAGCAGTAACCGGTGATACAATCCTTATTCAAGGAGAGATTTTTTTTGAAGCCCCTGTCACCATCGAAAAAAATGTGGAATTTTTAGGAGAAGGCACCGACGCTCTTTTTGATGGACAAGGCAAAACCAAACTTTTTGAAATTAATCCGGAACTTATTGATGGAGGAGTAGGGTTAACATTTGAAAATTTAGGATTTCAAAACGCCTATAACAATGCAGGTGGCGATAGCGCTGATGGTAGCGATGGTGGAATCGGACGGATCATAGGTGGAAACGTCGAATTTGTTAATTGTTGGTTTGATGGTAACCAAAGCAGGAATAGAGGAGGCGCCTTTTATATTTCCGGAGGAGCTAACGTCCGGTTTGCAGGATGCGAAGCTTCTGATAATATCGGTTTAGTGAACGGCGGATTCGTTTTTGCTACAGGCGCTGCTACTTCAGTATCTTATGACTATTGCCAAATTAAAACCAACACTGCTTTAAACAGTCGGGGAGGAGCATTCTATCTTGATGGAGGAACACATTCTTTTTTCTATACCGACGTGGAAGCTAATATCGACGGAGCTAATAATCCGGATGGTTCTAAAGCAAGCGGAGAAGGCGGCGCAGGTATTACAACCGGAACTGCTACCGTTACTATGGAATCTTCTGCTGTAGCTAACAATGTTTCTTATGGAGATCATGGAGCTGCATTTTTCCTGATGGGCGACCCCAATATCACATTAATCAATTCCATTGTTGCAGGAAACTATACAAAGAGAGGTGCAGGTTCTTGGTTTATAGCTAACGATGGTCCGGGTTGCGATATTACGTTTGTTAATACGATTATGGCTAATAATTTCAGTGATGATAACGCCGGTAATGCTGGCGCTGGGATACGTGTAATGAATCTTGCTAACCGTATCAATGTTTTTAATTCTATCATAGCACGCAATAATTGCCATAACAGCGATCCGTCAAACGCGGAATACGGAGCTATAGATATGGGATATAATAATTTGCCCGGCATTACAAGCACATTGGTATGTAAAAATTCTATAATCGGTCTGATAGGCGGTGTCCCGATGGATTCGGTTCGTCCTGCAATTGATAATCCGAATATTCCAACTAAATCACTCATCAATATGTATCGTTTGAGTGATGCCGATGCAACTCAACCGGACTATATAAATTTGGATGTATCCGGAGTTGATTTTATTGATGGATTAATATATACCAAGAATTTTAAAATGCCATATTTCACGATGACTACAGGCGGATATGCTACAAAATTGGGAGATCCTGCGCTTTTGGAGGCACAAGATACAAAGACAGACATGCTGTTAGTTGATCGGACAACAGCCGCTGACGGCTCTATTTTTGCCGGTCCTGTTCAGTCAAAAGTAGATGGTGCATCGTTTGACGACACCGGATGGGGGAAAAATATTGTTCCTGTTTATTATCCTTATATTGCTCCAGACACCACTGCTATTCAATCAATTGCAGTTGCTAAACAAGGAATCAGTATTATCGGTACACCGTCCAATGGCATCTTGGGTGTTGATTTTGGTGATTTGAAAGGACACGCCGTAGGTACGTTAGTGTCTATTGCCGGACAGGAAGTAGAAAAAGTCTTTGACCTCAATGTCGTCAGCAAAGGTTATTACAACATCAATGTCGCTCCCGGAATGTATATTCTGAAAGTAGATATTGAAGGTAAAACTTACGCTCAGAAATTGATTGTAACGAAGTAAGTAATACGAATTTATGAATTATGAATTATGAATATTTAAAAGTTCAAAAACTTTAATTCATAATTCATAATTCATATTTTTTTAGTGATGAAACAGTATCTAATTCCAATTCTGTTATTTTTCGTACAAATAGCTTCCGGTCAAGGAAATCCTTTTGTACGAAATATTTATACGGCTGATCCTGCTGCTCATGTATGGGCTGACGGACGGCTTTACGTATATCCTTCGCATGATATTGCACCGCCTCGCGGTTGCGATTTGATGGATAAATACCATGTGTATTCGACCGACGATATGGTTAACTGGGTCGATCATGGTCAGATAGTAGAAGCCAAAGATGTACCGTGGGGACAACCTTTAGCAGATAACTCGACATTCATGTGGGCGCCAGATTGTGCCTTTCGAAATGGTAAATATTATTTTTATTTTCCACATCCTGATAAAGACCCTTGGAATAGTAATTGGAAAATAGGAATTGCAGTTAGCGACAAACCTGATTCGGACTTCACAGTTCTCGACCAGCCATTGATTGGAACTTCGGAAACCGGAGAAATAGATCCCTGTGTTTTTATTGACGACGACGGACAGGCTTATTTCTATTATGGAGGAGGAGGTAATTGCTATGGAGGTAAGTTGAAAGACAATATGATTGAAATTGATGGCGACCTCCAACCAATGACTGGATTATATGATTTTCATGAAGGTACTTGGGTTTTCAAAAGGAACAATATTTATTACCTGACGTATGCCGACGGTAATGGAGGACAAAATAATCAATTAAGATATGCTATGAGCAACAATCCCTTAGGTCCATGGTCATATAAAGGAGTTTATCTAAAGCCTACAAGTTGTCCAACCAGTCAAGGCTCAATTGTCGAATATCAGGGACAGTGGTGGGCATTTTATCATACGTCTGATTTAACAGAAAATGGATCATTACGAAGCATTTGCGTAGATAAGTTGTTTTTTAACGATGATGGCACCATCCAAACAGTTGTTCAAACGAAAGATATGGGAAGTCCTTATTTAGGAGTTCTGAAGACCAATAACGATGTTATCGAAGCAGAAGACTATAATTCCGGAGGGCAAGCGTTTGCTTATTGGCGTACTACTCAAAGCTTAGGCAACCCCGGAGTACTTCGCAACGACGAAGATATTATCATTATGCTAAGTCGCTCAAATGGGATGTATTATGTAACCAACACCTCAGAAATGGAATATATTAATTACACCTTTGAAGTATTAGAAGATGGAGTCTATGACATTGATTTTACAATCGGTGCAGCCAGCCCTAATGTAGAAACAAAATTCTACATCGATTTTGATTGGCATAAAAGTACCAATCCGAGGAGATATACGGCGCCTTACGCTTCAGTTACCAAATTACCTACGGTAACAGTACCAGGAATCTCTTTATCCAAAGGAATTCATACTTTAAATTTTTATCCTCAAGGAAATATGAATTTCGACAAATTTCAATTCCGGAATTATACATCAATTCCGAAAATAAAGACGAGCGAAATAACAGTATATCCTAATCCGTCGAACGGACTTTTTCAAATTACTACACCAGTGACTGGAATAATTACTGTAAACGATAGCAAAGGAAATTGCATCGTAGAAGAAAAACAGGAAAAGATTAATCCTGTCATTGATCTTTCCGGATATGCTTCCGGTATTTATATCTTGACAATACAAGCTGAAAATCAGATTTATCGAACGAAATTGATAAAAAAATGAAATTGAAAATATTTTTACTTGGAATATGGGTTTTACAAACTTCAACATTTCTTTTTGCTCAAAATAATGAACTCCTTTTTTCACCTCAAGGAATTGCAGAAGTCCATATTACTTTATTGAACGGCAAAACAATCGATGATATAAAAAATAAGAAATATGATAATGATTATGTCGGTAAATTGGAAGCGACAATGACCATTTCTAATTCTGCTTCATCCGGATATGCTAATAAAGATTTATATAATGGAAGAATTTTAATTGAAGGCAGAGGAAATACAACTTGGGGAGTACCTAAAAAACCTTATAATATTGACATAGTAACACCGGATGACGTTAAAACTACGGCTGCACTGTTAGGTATGCCGTTAGGCGACGAATGGTGTCTATTAGCGTTCTGGCACGATCGAAGCCTGATGCGTATTCCTTTGGCAATGTATTTGGGTCAACAGTTGACAGGTATTCCTTGGACTCCTCACTTACGTTATGTTGAAATTTGGATTAATGATGAATATAGAGGACTGTATTGTTTATCTGAAAAAATTGAAAGGGACACAAATAGAATTGATGTAAAAAAATTAACCGATGCTGCGGAAGACCAGGTAGAGCCTCGCGTTTCCGGTGGTTATATTTTGGAAGCTTCGACCCCTGATAAACTGAACGTAGATGAACAAGCAATGCAGTTTAGTACGTCTGATGACATCAATTTTTCTTTTAAATATCCCAAACCAAAGAATTTAACAACTGAGCAAAGACAATGGATTATAAGCTATCTAAATGAATTTGAAACTGTTATATATGATTATAACAAATCCGAAGACCCCGTCAACGGTTTCCGGAAATATGTTAATATTCCCAGTTTTATTGACTGGACTATTTTACATGAACTTTCCAAGGGTTGCGATAACTTGTTTCATGCCAGCGTTTTTGTACATAAAAACAGGAATGACAAGCTTAATATGAGCGCCCCATGGGATTTCGATCTTTCATTTGGAAATTCTGGTGTTTATACAGTAGATGGCGATTGGGTAAGAACCCATCGGTGGTTTTACCGTTTGTACTTGGATGCAGATTATGCTCAACAATACAACAATCGTTATGATGAATTTCAATCGCTCTTCAAGAAAATTCCAGTGATTTTGCAAGCTAATTATCAGCAATTAGAAGAATCGGGAGCTATTGACAGGGAAATTAAAAAATGGCCGCAAATTCTACAAGAATACAGCAGCCAAGACGGGTTAGCAACTTCAAAAGGATATAAAGCGCATGTGCAGTATTTGAGTGAATGGACAATGTCGAGAAATAATTGGTGTTATATTGCCTTGGGAATGACTAATCAGGAAAAAGGAGAGCGCATGAAAGCCATTCAACCGGTTATTCGTAACATGGACCCCGAAAGTATGCAAGCAGGCTTAAGTTTCAATGTAAAAGTAATGAAAAGTGATGATAATAATAAATATACTTATAGTTGGAACGATGGAGCATTCAATGGTGATTTTTCCCGCCTTATTTCGCAGAAAGGGAAGTATTGGGTAAAAATCAAAGATGAATGGGGCAATGTCAGTTTGGCTTCCGATACGCTTTATTTCGGTGTAGAACCACCTGTAACATCCATTCCTGCCATCGCGGTAAATTCCTTCTTAACCTGTAATAATCCAGTGAAAAATATTCTGAATATCAGCTATTTATCCACAAAAGTATTTAATGCTTCTTTTCAATTAGTTGACATAAAAGGAAATATAGTTAAAAAAGAGACGATTCCAATATCTTCAGGATATAACACAATTCAAATTCCCGTTTCAGATTTGGCAAGCGGAATATATATCATGAATTTATATACAGAAAGAGGAATGATTTCTCAAAAAATTATTATAAATACACGATGAAAAAAATATTTCTTTTCTCATTTACATTGTTACTGTTCTGTTCATTCAAAAACGGGCAGGCAACACTTCCTTATAAAGATGCTTCATTACCTGTAGAACAACGAATTACGGATTTGCTGCAACGGATGACCATGGAAGAAAAAATAAAACAGTTGGACATGTGTTGGGGTAAAGAAATTAGCTCCATGAAAAAACATGAATGTACGGAAACTGATTATTCGGAAGATTCTCTTGTAAATTATGTAGGTACAACGGGTATTGGTTCTGTTCATGATTTTTATCCTGGCAATGCGGAAATAGTAAACCGTGTTCAAAAATATGCTGTCGAAAAGACGAGACTTGGTATTCCCATCCTTTTCATTGAAGAAGGATTACATGGATATTCCGGTTTCGGCAGCACTTCATTTCCTGTTCCAATTGCAATATCGAGCGCTTGGGACACTACGATGATGTACAATATGGGCAGAGTGATCGCAACTGAAAGCAGAGCTCATGGAATCGATATGATTTTAGGACCGGTGCTGTGTCTGCCTCGCGACCCGCGTTGGGGAAGGGTTGAAGAAACGTATGGCGAAGATCCTTATTTGGATGCCATGAATGGAGTGGCAGTTATCAAAGGAATGCAGGGAAACGATTTGAAGAATCCTGATGCGGTGATTTCCGAACCTAAACATTTTGCAGTACACGGTATTCCCGAAGCAGGCAGTAATACGGCGCCTGTGAATATTGGAGAGCGTGAAGCACGTTCTTCTTTTTTATATGTATTTGAAAAAGCCATCCGCGTTGGCAATGCTCAAGCTATTATGGCGGCATACAGCGAAATAGACGGCATTCCCTGCGTGGACAACAAATGGCTGTTAACCGATGTGTTGCGCAGTGAATGGGGTTTCAAAGGATTTGTACTTTCCGATTTGGGAGCGATCCGGATGAGTTACGAAAATCATGCGGTCGCAAGCAGTGTGAGCGATGCACTTGCTCAAACATTCAAAGCTGGGATGAATATGCAGTTCTATGATTTCAAACACGATGAATTTCTGCATGCTATGACAGAAGCGCTGGATAATCATTCGTTAACAATGGATGATTTGAATAGAGCTGTGCATGATGTATTGAGAGTTAAGTTCTTGCTGGGATTATTCGATAATCCGTATATAGATGTAACGTTGAGCAATAAAGTTTTTCATTCGCCGGAACATCAGGCAATGGCGCTGGAAGCTGCTCAAAAAAGTATTTGCCTGTTAAAAAACGACAATCATCTTCTGCCATTCAACAACACTATTCACTCAATAGCTGTTATAGGGGAATTAGCAACAAGCGCTTATTTGGGTGGCTATTCCAATGAGGACGGAAAGGCTGTTTCCATTCTGGAAGGATTGAAACAAAGAGCCGGCAAACGTTTTCAGATTGCGTACGAAGAAGGATACAGTTTGAGCGATTCTTCTTCTCAAACAGGGTTGATTCAAAAAGCGGTAACCCTTGCGAAAAACTCCGATATTACTGTTGTAGTGATTGGAGAAAACATCAAAGAAGTTGGAGAAGGTAAAGATCGCGCTAATTTGGATTTGGGCGAAGAACAAATGAATGTTATAAAAGCGGTACAAGCAACGGGAAAACCGGTCGTTGCTGTGCTGTCGAACGGACGTCCTCTCTGTATCAATTGGGTAGCGGAAAATATTCCTTCTATTCTGGAAACATGGTTTCTGGGAGAAACATCCGGACTTGCCATAGCGGATGTTCTGTTAGGCAATGTAAATCCTTCCGGAAAACTGCCTATGACTTTTCCCCGTTCTACCGGACAGATTCCTATCTATTATAATCATAAACCTACATCGTTGCATCGTTATGTGGATGAAGCCCCAACTCCTTTATTTCCTTTTGGGTATGGGTTGAGTTATACCACTTTCGAATATTCAAATTTAAAAATTACGCCTGCGAAAATACCTGCAAATGGATCTGCTACAGTAAGTATTACGATTAAAAACACAGGAGTAACCGAAGGAACTGAAGTAGCACAGCTCTACATACGGGATGTAGTAAGCAGCGTTACAACACCAATTAAATCATTAAGAGGATTCAGTCGTGTAACTCTAAAACCCGGAGAAGCTAAAGAAATCCAATTTAGCATCGACAGTGATGCACTATCACTATGGAACCGTGAAATGAAACGGGTTGTAGAACCCGGTGAATTTAAAATAATGGTAGGCAGTTCTTCAAATGATATAAGACAAGAAGATGTGCTTATGGTAAAATAAAAACTGTTTTTATATATGAAAACATTTGGATTATTCATTTTTTCAATGCTATGTATTCAGATATTGATTGCACAGCAGAATCCTTTTATTACAACAATGTACACTGCCGACCCATCGGCTCATGTTTGGGCAGATGGAAGATTGTATGTTTATCCTTCGCACGATATTGCTCCTCCGCGAGGTTGCGACCTAATGGACGAATATCATGTTTTTTCTACCGACGATATGGTTCATTGGGTGGATCATGGTGAAATTTTACGTGCAAGTCAAGTTACTTGGGGCAATCCTTTGGCTAATGGCGCAAAATTTATGTGGGCGCCTGATTGTGCTTACAAAAATGGTAAGTATTATTTCTATTTTCCTCATCCAAGTCAAGATCCATGGAATAGCAATTGGAAAATCGGAATAGCTGTGAGCGATAAACCTGCATCTGATTTCAAAGTTCTTGATAAACCACTTCAAGGACTTCCTGAAAATGGGCAGATTGACCCTTGCGTATTTGTTGATACCGACGGTAAAGCCTATTTCTATTATGGAGGAGGAGGCAAATGTTTTGGTGCCAAACTGAAAGACAATATGATTGAATTAGACGGTGAACTTAAGCCGATGGAAGGCTTAGTAGATTTTCATGAAGCGACTTGGGTTCATAAACGAGACGGTATTTATTATCTTTCCTACTCCGATAACCATGACAAAAATAATGATAAGGAAGGAGTTGCAGGCAATAACAGAATGAGATACGCTATCAGTAAAAATCCGCTTGGACCTTGGGAATATAAAGGAATCTATATGGATCCGACTGATAGCTATACCAATCACGGTTCGATTGTGGAATATAAGGGACAATGGTATGCTTTTTACCACAACAGTGAATTGTCACGGCAAAACAACGAACCTAATGACTGGTTACGTTCGATTTGCGTAGATAAACTGTATTATAATGACGATGGAACCATACAAAAAGTAATTCAAACTAACGGGCATATAGTTCAAAGAAACGCGGTAATTAATCCTTTTCCGGAATCATTTGATATAGTTTCAGTTATGGACTTTGGAGCGAAAGGAGATGGGATAATAGACGATACGCAAGCATTCCAAAAAGCGATGGATTCTTTTGGAACAAAAGGCGGAACTGTTTATGCTCCAAGAGGAACTTATCTTTTCAAAGGCAATCTGAACATTCCTCAGGCAGTCACTCTGAAAGGCTCGTTTGAATCGGTTCCTTCTCACAACGGCATTCGTGATAGGGGATTACCTAAACCTGGCGATGACGGTACCACTTTTTTAGTGACATACGGACAAGGCACAGAACAAGCAACTCCATTCATAACGCTTAACACAAACAGCACATTACGTGGCGTTGTATTATATTGGCCTACACAAGACCCTGAAAAAATTCCAGAACCATTTCCATGGGCAGTAGCTATGAGAGGAAAAAATCCGGCGCTGCTTGATGTAGAAATGCTCAATCCATATAATGCAATTGACGCATCGAAAAATGAGCGTGCGCTCATTCGTAATATCAGCGGACAACCTTTGCGCAGAGGCATTTATGTTGACGGGGTTTATGATATAGGAAGGATTGAAAATGTACATTGGAATCCGTGGTGGAGCCATCAGCCTGCTTTACTTAAATGGCAGGAAGAAAACGGCGAAGCATTTATTTTTGAGCGTACCGACTGGCATTATGTACTTAATACTTTTTGCTTTGGATATAAAGTAGGTTACAAATTCGGAGCAAGTTCAGGAAGTAGAGGATCTTGTAATGGAAATTTTCTCGGTATAGGAGCAGATGCCTGCCATAATTCGGTGTTAATTGAACAAAGTGCTCCTTATGGACTTCTGATAACCAATGGGGAATTTGTAGCAATGAAT
>Ga0123357_10004738_pt1 | contig 16088 bp, 9 predicted proteins | sample TergutEmb28metaG_FD_89873 | JGI IMG/M metagenome (GOLD analysis project Ga0123357, IMG submission 89873) | Embiratermes neotenicus P4 segment gut microbial communities from Petit-Saut dam, French Guiana - Emb289 P4 | ecosystem: Host-associated > Arthropoda: Insects > Digestive system > Gut ... | reverse complement strand
TCACTTCTTATGTGCTCAACATGTTTCGGACATTAATATATCCATCATCAGGAGCTTGCGACTATTCTGTTGAATTACCACATTGGTCGTATTATTCTTGGTTCGATGTGTGTTGGAGTTTCAACAAACATCGAACCAAGAACAATATGACCAATGTGGTAATTCAACAGAATAGTCGCAAGCTCCTGATGATGGCCATATTAATGTACGAAACATGTTGAGCACATAAGAAGTGAAATAAAATAGCAAGTGACATCAAGCTGATCTTTTATTCTTCATCAGTTTATTTATGTGTTTCATACGGATCTCAGAATAAACAGCGATTATTTCCCTATACAGCATAAACTGACTGGTTTTTATGACTGAGACGGGAAGTGTCTACTGCGCGGTACGGACTGAACCCTTAATATGTTTCAGGATTATCTTCATCTTTAAAGGTTTAAGTTGGTACTCAACAACAGTTGTGTTTATTGTATAACAAGAAAGGCGATGTTCGTTTAACGTAACAACGAGGCGCATTCGTGCAACCATCGTTGCATTGGAAAAGCAATAATGCTACATGTTCTGAGAGTGTGTTTGTAGCCTTAGGTGTCCAGAGTGAAATGCGCACGCGCCATATTGTCATCTGTGGCTTCTTCGACTCTACTGTATTTTTCCACATTATCTCATAAACGGTACGATTTTCGGAAAGAATTTATTGAATGTGAAATGTTTGTTTTGATATTCTCTACAATTTTTGTCTGAAACATTTCTCATTATAAGAAGAACTGAGCAAGATATGATAAAAACGTATACTGATCTTCAAGTGAAGTACTCGTCATTCTTGTCAGATTTTAATGAAACTTGAATTTTCTGGGCACATTTTCGGACTAGAATCAAACATCAAAATTTATGAAATCCTTTCAGTGGGAGCCGAGTTATTCCATGCAGACAGACGGACAGACATGACAAAGCTAACGGTCGCTTTTCAAAATTTTGCGAACGCGCCTAAAATGTATTTTTTCTGTCAGTTTCGTCTTTTCTAACGCGGACCTAAAAGAGAACGGAGAGTTCGTGAAATTCTCGTACCCCATACGTTAACCAGTATGTACGGAAAGCACATTTGTTAAAGGGATGTGTGTGTATTGTGGTTGGTTTTTGTTGGATAGGATTTAAATCCTCGTTCCCAATTCTTTCTTTTATTTAATCGATTGAGCATGAATTTCTGAAATTTTAATCTTATCTCTGAATCAGTATTTCAACTATTAAGCCAACATGGACTGGAAAGCTGCTGGACGGATATCGGGTGTAGAAAATGAAGACGAAAACCAAAATTCCAGGTATTTGATGATAAAATAGCTAAATTTTGTTTGTTTTTGGCGCGACAGCCCCCCAGTGGGCCAGGGCTTCCTCATTCACGAGATTTCTAGATCACATACAATGACGTAACACAGACAGTATGACTCCTCTGTACGAGTGATCAGCTCGTCGCAAAGATCTCTACCTGATAACACTCACAAAAGACAAACAACCATGCCTCCGGCGCGATTCGAACCTACAATCTCAGCAGGCGAGTGGCCGTAGACTTACGCCTTAGACCGCCCGGCCACTGGGACCGGCAGACAGGTAAATTAGGTAACTTAATTTATTTAATTAGCATACCAACTAATGCACATACATAAAATTTCACATTAAAACACTTAAAATCGCTCCAACATGTTTCGATCCTAAGATCATCTTCAGGAATCTACACTGTTCCTTGCTAAAGTCACATTTTTAAAAAGATTCACTGATCAGTGGATGTTTTTAAAAATGTGACTTTAGCAAGGAACAGTGCAGCTCCATGAAGACGATCTTAGGATCGAAACATGTTGGAGCGATTTTAAGTGTTTTAATGTGAAATTTTATGTACGTGCATTAGTTGGTATGCTAATTAAATGACTGTACGAAGTGCACGGTGCAACGATAAAGATAGATGACTTAAATTTAAGAGCGAAGAAGACTTATGCAGTAATTACAAAAATATAACAAATATGCTGACTGTGGAACATAACTCTGTGTCCGGTACTTCAAATATCTGTCGCTTGAACAAATCATGCTATTTGTGCACACTGTGGCAACTGATCAGTGGCACTGACAAGAAACTTGGGGGCATATTTTGTGCTTGGATTGATGGCTTCATGAACTATCGAAGGCTGAAATTTCACCTACGACAGTGTTTAAACATTCGCAGCGTACAACCAACAAGATTTAAGGTTTCACAATTTATTTATTTCTGTAAGACTCTCTACATGTTTCAGGCGGTTTTTCCGTCCATCATCAGGAGCTCAAAACTGCACATACAGCGTCAGGTACTGGTCTGACAAATACCTGACGCTGTATGTGCAGTTTTGAGCTTCTGATGATGGACGGAAAAAAACCGTCTGAAACATGTAGAGCGTCTTAGAGAAATAAATAAATTGTGAAACGTTGCATCTTGTTGGTTGTACTCTGCGAATATATTAGCGATGCACGGACCTATGAGTGTTAAAAAATGGTGTTTAAACAGTTTCTACCTCACAGGGAACACAGTGCGTCTTCGTTACAAAGTCACACCCGTTAAATTTGTTGATGGCACAATGCGATTTCACCGTCACTGCAAGTCGTACGTGATTTACTGTTGTACAACAGTTTGAAGGGTTTAAATGTATTCGAAAGAAAGGTAACTGTGGTAATGAAAGACTTTTCAGTACGTATGCCAATAATGATCTTATTACTTAGGTGTTATAATGTTTCCGGTTATGACACTGGGTTGTATGGTAGGTAGGCACTGACTTTTCAGCGGTACATATCGGTTTATTATTTATGAAAACATGAGACTCCAGTATGATTTTCAGCACCGTGCAAACCTTCTGTCTTATGTAAGATTTTGCATTTTTTTTTCTCTGGAAAGTGATAAGCGAAAACTCGTTTTCTTGTCTCATATGAATAAGATTCTTATCCGTTCCGGCTTTCCCGGAATAATTCCGGTTTTATGGAGTTTCAAGAGCTTTCAAGTGCCCTGCAAAATTTCATCGGGCTTGCCACATGTCCCAGGGTTTTCCAAATCATAAAAATACAACATTTCTAACAAGGCGTGCAAATATTTTGACATTCCAGCGATCTGTGATAACATCTGCAGGATCAGGACGGCCATCAGGCGGCCGGCCACTAGCAGGAAGAACTGGACAGGGAGAGGAAGATGTATAGATTAGTGACTACAGAGCGTGGACTGAGACTGCGATGTATAAACGACGGACATGGAAAGGAAAGCCAGTGATTTCAGTGACTCTGATTAATATTGTTATTCTTATTCACATTTTCCCTGTTTTATGTCTCAGTGAAGAAATGTTGTGGACCGGGATAACTCAGTCGGTACAGCGGCTCGCTACTGCTGTATGGTACGCGGATGGAATCCCAGGCGAGATATTCCTTACCCGTCCAGACCTGCCCTGGAACTCACCAAGCCTCCTCTGTGCAATGGGCACCGGGTCTCTTTTCCGGGGTTGAAGCGGCCGGGGCGTGGTATTAACCCCACACCATCCGGCGCCGAGGTTGAAAAAAGAGTAGCGCTATACATGGACCCCCCCTCTGTTCTTTATGGCAGGATTTAAGGTGAAACGTTCGTTTTATATAATAATTTTTTTACAGCCGTCTAGTTGTAACATTAATACATGACTCTGCCTTTTTAAAATCCTTGACAGGTTGAAGATGTTGTCTTAACTCCCCCTCCCTGGCCACCTAAATGTTGTTATGTGCCCCAGTCTTTGGTTTTCAAAAATGGAATTCCCATATATGGGGCTACGAATTTATGAAAAATATTTTCAGCTCCAGAAATGCCGTTATGACTAATTATTTTTTTATTTGAATCAAACGAAGCAAAGAATTTCCAAAACCAAAACATATTAACAAAACAAAAACGATTTACGATATTTAATATTAATTATGTTATGTCTTTCAAAAGAGATATTTTTAAAAGATTCGCAGTATAGATTGGTACTTCGAGGATTTAGATAACTGTGATATGTAGAGGGCAGGCGACTTGTCACAACAATGGAACACGTACGAAACCATGTGTGTTGAAGTATGAATGTATTTCAGAATTAACACATTTGAGGTTCTCACAGCGGTACTAGGGAAGTTTTAGGTCTTCTCTGATGTTACGCTTTGTCGTTGGGTAAGTCCTGCCCGAGAATTCGGAAAATCTTAAGTATTAGGCTGGATACGCTCTCCGAAATGCCTGTGACATAATAGTTCCTATTTGATTTTGAACAAAACTGATTGCACAGAGAAAGGTGAAGGCGTCAAGTTTCAAAGAAATCCGATTAACATTTCGCGTTGTCTGTTACGTTTTCACGGAGAGGACAGAAGGGACAAAACTAATTTTAACACTTTTCTTTTTTGAATCTTCAAAAGTTAAATCAAAATTTGATATCGGGCTCGTGTCAAAGGTCAAACCAACAACGTTATAGGTTTCTACGGGAGGGCGTATAGGGAGACACCAACCAGTCAGCCAGTTCGTTACAAAGCAGCGATACATTGTTTAAAATAGCAATAAAAGTACCTCGCGGGCTTTCTTCAGGGCTGTAGCTAAACCAATCTCAGTACCTGTCCCAATATAGCCACACACAGCTCACAGGTTCTCGGCACTTCTTGCTTCTTTTTTAACCTGAATGAAACTATCAAAACTCTCTTTGCTCTCTGATATTAAATTGTTGCTACCTTGCAGTTAGGTTAATTTTAGAGTCTCAGAGTCATAAGGTATATTTAAAAGACTAAATTCCAGGCAAGCAAGGGGGATAGCTCAGTAAGTATAGTGAGGTGCATGCTGGCTGAACGAGGAGCTAGTTTAGTGTAGAGACTTCCGAATGAAGAAATTTTGTTTTCCCCAGGGTGTAGTGGCCGGTTGTGGACTCTCCCGGCTTTTTATTCAGTGGGTACCGCGGAGTTCTTTCATTGGGATTATAATGATAGGGGCATCAGGCTGATCGCTCACCTGTGTCAAGACCCGTGGCTAAAAATTCGTGGAGCTGTACTGTCACTCCCCTCAGAAGTCTTCATGTCGTGGTGAGTAATTAATCAGGGGGAGAAATTTCTCGTTAACGTGTTAGGTTAAGGCAAAGGTGGCCAGACTTTTGGACTCAGAAATCTATTTTAAATACAAAATATTTCGTGATCTACCTTAGCATGAAACGTATTAATCTCGGCCCACTAGGTAAGGAAATGTAAAATAGCATAATAACATCAAACTTAATTTTTTAAAAATTGATCTTTGCAAATCATAAAAATTTACCATAATTACAACGTGTTTTTATTAACATTCCTATTGCAAAAATGATGTGCGACACTGCATATCTTAATATATTACTGAAAGCGTGTTCGTAGTTCCTGCGGCACAAGTAAGGATAATAATTTTAATGTTAATCGGTCAGACGGCTTCGGCGTCTTGATATAATCATCTTCATCCAGGAGAAGGCTTCTTCGCAGAGGTAGGTTGATCCAAAAAAAAAAATGCTATAAGACGAAGAGCTATTGATCTTACTGAGGCGGCAGTTAAATTTTGATACAGACCAAAATGGAGCAACCTGTGGGTTAAGGGAAAACTTTGGTAAAAATAATCGTAACTATTTCGTGACGTATTTCTATGTTAATATTTAAGAAAATTACTTTAAAATGTAAGAAAGGTAAAGTTTTTCCATTCCACGTCATGGAAACATCGGGGAGAGTGGAAGTATAGTTGCAGTCATTCTTAAACTCAGTACTGGATGGAGGTGAGTGGTTAGCATTTCTTACCGGCCACTGTACCTGACGGAAAGAGCTCCGGTGCCCTTCGAATGAAGGCTTGTTGGGACCCAGAGCCGCTTTGGAACTTTGGAGAAGAGAACATTATCGTATCCCTGCCCCACCTTGTTTCATTTCTCTGCGATTCCCGTATAAACCTCTTATAAAACAAAGCTAACCCGGTATTGAGCAAGCAGATTCTGCCTGACATCTATGAAAATTCATGGTGTCTGCACTAAGATCAGTTGGCTGATGACGTTTCAGGAAACGGTCGGTGTTTATTCTGCAAGCGCAACCAACCGCAGGCACCGTGTCGATTAAACCTTTTGTTCCTGTAATAGTATGGTGGCTTACGATTAGGCTTGTGGCTTGCAGTTGGGAGGTTCCGTGTTCGAAAGTCCGCCGGGGCACCAACTATAATGACTAAGGATTTTTCGTGGTTTTCCTCCGTCTCTTCAAGAAGCTGCTGATGTATGTGAAATAAGGCCACGACCGATATCTTCTAAATTCTTTACAATTCATCATTCCCACAAAACTCTATAATTCGACGGTAATTGTTACGAGATACTGACACGGTTGTATAATGAACGGTTTAGTTATGCCTGTTGTTTTTTACGGGTATGAAACTTGGTCTACTACATTGAGGGGAGAACATAGGCTGACGGTGTTTGACACTGTGTTATCGAGTAAGATATTTGGAACTAAGAGGGACGAGGTAATAGGGGGCTGCAGGAGACTGTGTAACAAAGGGCTTCATAATCTGTACTGCTTAACTAAAATTATCCGGGTGATAAAATCAAGAAAAATGAGATGGGCGGGTCATGTGGCACGTATGGGGGAGAGGAGAAGTGCATACAAGGTTTTGGTAGGGGAATCCGAAGGAAAGAAGCCATTTGGAAAACCTAGACTTAGGTTGGATATTATTATTAAAACGGATAACCGGAAATAGGATGGGGACATGGAATGGGTTTATCTGGCTCAGGGTAGGAAAAGTGGTGGGCCGTTGTGAACGCTGTAATGAACCTTCGGGATCCATAAAATACGTGGAATTTTTTTGACTACTCGAGGAACTGCCAACTTTTTAAAAATGACTTCTTTCTATGGAGGTAGATACATGATTAGTCAGTTAGTTGTATAATGATTGACGAAACATAGTTTTTTAAATCTCTTTATCGCTGTTTCGAATGACAGTTACAGGTACATTACAGTGATGGCGTAGACGTGGTTACAAAAACGGAAATTTTAACTGAAGGTAATCAGGAGAATTTGCCTACGTTTTACACCCTTGGCCTAAGATTTGGAATTATGTCGTTATTCTGTGTCCATGCAGCAAATTATTCTTGTAGGTACGGAACCTACGCCGGATTACAATAGTTGGTCGAAAACGATCTGTAGCTGTGAAGCAGTTTACAGGTACCAATACCTCGGTCGTCATTACAGACTCGAACTTTGCCGATACAAGCTATGTCTTTATTTAGCGCCGTTTATACGGTCAAGCCGTCTTTACAGAACTTCTGAAGTTCATGGCATGCGTATTCAGTGAGAATGTGAATTTATGGTGTTCCGTAATGGATATAAAAATTATAATACGTAATGTGAAAACAGTGTATAAAGATGGATCGATGAAAGGTTGGAAGTTTTGTCTGTGTAAATCGTAGCTAGAGATGGGAATTTTCAAGCCTTTTTACGAAAATTCAACGAGTTCTTTACCAGCTCCACAGTCAAACCTATGCAGTGATTAGTTGCCTTTTATTGAAAGAGGAAGTCATAGATGCATATGGATGGGAGGTGCAAAATTATAAACCGCTTACTAAAGATACTTGTGATTTTGATGTAGTTTTGTTATTGAAAAGGCGATAGTACCTCAGCTAGGCACGAAATTCCCTGTCGTTTGTCGAACCCAAAGGTCCATTACCGTATTTACAAGAGCCCGCATCTAGTCCCTATCCTGAAGAATCCAGCACAGTCGCATTTCATTCTTGTGCATCATTTTAATATTATCTTCCCTTATATGCTTATGTCTCCCAAGTGTTAGCTGGACTGAGCTTTGCTCGTTTAAAGTTGTGAGTATATTCCTTACGTATTTTGTTTTTATTTTTTGATTTCATCACCTCGGCTGTGTTTGGTGCAAAGTATTAATTATGGAACTCTTCTTGAAGCACTGTGCTTCGTCTTCTGTTCCTTTTTCCGTACTGTACACACATTAATATCAACACCACATTCCGCAGTATCCTGAATGTAATCCAAATGTCAGTTTTTGAGTGGATACTAAATCAAGGTCTAACTCATGGTGGCTGACTAGGTGTACCGTGAAATTCGTTATTTTCCCAACCAATCTCAAAATATGTATCCCAGAAATGTGAAAACACACAAACACACACACACACACACACACACACACACACACACACACACACACAGGAAATATGGATTTGAAAATGTTAACACTTTATTTACATATTCTTAAGTACAGGAAATCGCATTCACACCCGTTAGTTGCGGAACACCACAGGACATATATTAATGTTAATTATTAATGAAGTCATGCAAAAATATGGGAAAACCACTTTCTAAATTCACAGCTGTTTCATTTTTTACTGACGATAGAACCGGTCATTGTGACAGAAGTAGGTAAACAACCCCAGTTTCCTGACTTAAATTATGACGTGGCAAGACACTTTAAACTGACCGTGCAATTAGATAGGTCCACGTGTTCCGTATTTAGTTTTAACTGTTCTTAATTAATAGCCTACTGTATTGTTCTGATTTAATGGCGAATTTTCTGGGCCCAGCCATACAATAAGGAACGTCATGAAATTGTGTATGTCCATCTGCAACAGTGCGAGATATAGAAAGTGATTATTTCTTTAATGGTTGATAAAGTGACTGTGTTTAAGATAACGATTTGGAAGTTCTAATTACAAAATATTTTTGTTTGTGATATAAAGTGAACTCTTATTTCCCTTAACTATTCTGAAAACCATAAGACATGAGATTTTAAAAGAGTGACATAACATCAGTTCCGTTTATATTTAAATTATATCACATTTCACACATTCGGATGAGCAGGACACAATATGGACCAGACTTATAAGAGCATGACCAGTACTGAAGATGAAGGCAGCAAGTTTCTCTGAAACGGCGTTATCCACAAGCCAAACAGTAATCTTCACAAAAACATTGCACTTTATTTAATTGACAATTTACATTCTAAAAATATGGCTCAATTATAACTTTTAAATTTAAGAACTTTAAATATAATCACAAATATTTACCAAGAAATTCGTCAAATCACCGCTATGTTGGAAAATATAAGAAATCACGACAGATTAAAATCTTTTTTTTTTTTAATACTGCGCTGATAAAAATATTTAACCTTTTTTATATTTACATGCACACATGATTCGAAGTCAGTCTAGTCATGCAAAATTAAATTAATGTCAGAGCTAAACTTAACTGACTCACTGTACACTAAATATATATATATATTTTTTTTTTTAAATACCTGCAAATGGAAAGCAGCTTTCAATGTTGGGGCAGCATAGCTGAACTTTCAACATTGAAATTTAATGTCTTTAGAGCTGACACGGAAATACGTCTTTATTATCACCAATGACTAACATATTGTCACGCCGTCCTTCGTGTTAATAATAAATATTTCACACTGAATGTTCATATGAACGAACTGTTTGAACTTCACGTCTTAAATGGTGAAATAACACTGTCCGACGAATTTTCCTCCCCCTCAAACACGTCACAAATATTTTCATGCCACAAAAAATTCCACACACATTTTTTTACCGTGTATGCGCTAAACACAGCCAGTGTGTACTGTTGAATGCATGGCGCTGCGTTGGATTGCCATAAAGATGCGAGGAACACAACTCTGTGGACCAGTGGTCTAAATTTAAATCTTCACAAGTTTTCCCCCTATAGCTGAAGCAGTTCCACCTCTTTCTCTCTCTCTCATAAGACTAAACCCCCTCTTTTTCTTAATTTGGCGGCCTCCTAAGAAATTCGAGATTGGTCCGTATTTGGTATTAAGAACAGCGCGCGCGGGGTAAGTTCAGGTTCTGCTTTTCTAAAATTAAACTAGTGGTATATGTGTCTTAACGTAACTTTAGTGAGAGACGTGTCAAAATGGAGTCAGCGGCTGCTTTGGGCTGAGGCCACGCATAGCTAGACCAGTCCTAAGCATTCAGACAATCGCTTACACTTATGGTGTCTCATAACTTTGCCTCGAGCCTGATATCACACGACTCAATGTTTATTTGCTTTAATTGTGGCGTATTTACTCTAAGAGTAATTGGCGATGAGTAAAAATCACACTCCTCATTTTGCAGTTTTCTTCAACCTACTCATTTGGTCCCAATATTTTGCTCAGACCCCTACTCCGTCCTGTTACAGCACTGTGAGAGAGACCAAGTTTCAAACCCACACAAATAAAAAAATGCATTTTTTTTTTTTGTATTTTAACTTGAACAGAAATATTCTGAAATGAACGGTAACAACAAATATCCTTATTTAATCTACTCTTAATTTCTTCTTGAAAGAAATATTTTATTTGTTCCGGAGATTTATTAGTTTCCACTTAGGGATAATTTCTAGCGAATTATAAATCTCTTATGTTTTTAAATAATATCTGTGTTTTCATGCAATGAACTAGTATCGTAATCAGTGTAGACCAGAAGGTGGTGTGTCTTTTTCGATTGTAATCACTTATAGTTCACTTGGACTTCCGTATTGTCATATTCTAAAGCAAAAAATAATGCTTGCGGCTATAATATGTAAATTTATGCACGTCAGAACCGTTCAACAACCACAAAAATCGATAAACACTTTAATGTTTGTCACAGAAACTGAAACGCAGGCCATGCGAGCAATTTTTTAGCTTGCTGTTTGATAGCGATAGAAGGAAACGTTTCCTTATGGAGACAGCTGTGCTGTAAACGTTCGGTAATGACACATTTGAGCTGGAGACGTTAAATAATGAAGAATTTGAGCTGGAGACTTTAAATGATGAAACATTTGAGCTGGAGACGTTAAATAATGAAACGCTGGAGCTGGAGACGTTAAATAATGAAACATTTGAGCTGGAGACATTAAATAATGAAACATATGAGCTAGAGACGTTAAATAATGAAATATAAGAGCTAGAGACTTCAAATATTGATACATTTCACCTGGAAACGTAAAATAGTAAAACATATGAGCTAGAGACATTTTATAGTGAAACATTTGGGCTGGTGACGTTAAAAAGCGAAACTTTTGAGCTGGATAAGTTAAATAATGAAACATTTGAGCTAAAGACGTTAAGTTTTGCACGGACAAACACAATGAACTTAACAAATTTTAGTTAGGAAATAGTTTTTCAGTCAAGAGTAACAAATATGGCGACGGTGCTTTATTGTGAGGTTACATCCGACTTGTGCAACTTACACAGAACCTTCACTTTACAGAATATGTTCCTCACAAGAACACGATCAAACAACATGCAGTATATGTATACAGATATAGGACCAGATTTGTGTACATTATGATTATGTTATACAAGAATGGAATAAATCATCGACTGAAGCACCATGATTTATGACATTTTCGGTTCTCACGGAGGTAATTATTAATATAACGTATTCCTGAACGTGACGCTGTGTATTTTGGTACCTGTCAGTGGTGAATTCACAAGTACAGTTAGTTCAGGGCCTTTTTACCACTGAATCGCACGGAATGACTTCCTCTGCCTATTAGAAGTAGAAAATTTATAATATTTTCCCGAGAATTATTACTTCGTGTAATATGAAATTTATATTGCTTATTTCCTAAAAGGTTTCGCCAGCGGAGTATTAGCTACTGACTTTGATGTTTGAAGCGCGCATGTGGGTGAGAGTGACATAGAGACAGAAAAGTGTTGTGTTCTCCACAACGTCCATTTGAATATCAGTAAAGCGACTATAATAACAGCTAACTTTCTTGTCGCTTGTTCAAGAGGCGAGATAGAGAGAGAATGCTGCAGCGAAAGATAGGATAGTATAGCGGCACGTTTGTTGCTTTACCCACTGGCAATGTCGCAGAGCTGAAAGATATTATTAGTTGCAAAACCTGTTTTGATATTGAGGAAGCAGGTCATCTGGGCTGTTGCGCCGTATGGCAGGGTAATTGCTTCCAGACGTTTCGAAGGAAAATACTGCCTTCATCTTCAGGGTTATGTGGAGGAAGGAGGTACATTTCTCAGAAACTTCCGGAGCGAATTTTCCAACCGCACTGTGCAACAACCCAGAAGTAATAGTTCCCAAATAGTCTGGCGATGGAAAACTCAAGTCAGTGTTTTCGTACTGTTAATAATATTTTTGTTTTTAATTACTTTCTCTTACTCATTTATTGTGTCTTCTTGATGCATGATTGATGCCTATGAAAGAACGAAAGGATACAAGTTTTCATAACATTTGAATCTCTGTCTCCATGAATACAGAACAATGTTACTTAAGAAAAACTAAAGGGAATTGGCGTCACGTGCTGTAGCATTGAAGAAAACTGAATTTTATGACACATGACGTTTATGTTTGAAGGAAATTGAATGTGAAGTGACACATTGCCTTTATGTTTGACAAAAAAACTGAATATTAATGAAACATTTCCTTTATGTTTGAATAAAATTTAATTTTAATGACATATTGCCTGCATGTTTGAAGAAAACTGAGTTTTAGTGACACATTGCCTTTATGTTTGAATAAAATTGAATTTTAATGAAACTTTGCCTTTATGTTTGAATAAAATTGAAGTTTCATGACACATTGCCTTTATGTTTGAATAAAATTGAATTTTAATGAAACTTTGCCTTTATGTTTGAATAAAATTGAAGTTTCATGACACATTGCCTTTATGCTTGAAGAAAACTGAATGTTAATGGCTTTATATTTGATTAAATTGAATTTATTGACACTTTGCCTTTACGTTTGCAGAAAACGGAATGTTGATGACACATTGGAATTAAATTGAATTTTAATGACACATTTCCTTTATGTTTGAATAAAACTGAATTTTAGTGACACACTGCCTTTATGTTTGAATAAAATTAAATTTTAATGACACATTGTCTATATGTTTGAAGGAAGCTAAATGGCAATGACACATTGTCGTTATGTTTGAAGAAAATTGAATTTTAATGGTACTTTGCCTTTGTGTCTGAATAAATTTGAATTTTAATGACATTTCGCCTTTATGATTCAATAAAATTGAATTTTAATGACACTTTGGCTTTATGTTTGAAGAAAACTGAAAGTTAATGACACATTGCCTTAATGTGTTTTGTAAGATTATCAGCATAAACATGAGACCTCTAGTATTCTTTGTACAACTTTGAGGGATCTATCTTTGATTGGTTCGACGGTTAAAATATTCCGTTGGGCACGTGGAAGGTTAGTACATTCTTGACATTGCTGAGAACTCGTGAAAGACCTGGTGACGTATCTTGCCAGATCAGTACTAAGCAATGTGACGACTACAGTACGGCGAGGGGGAGAAGCTAAAAATTACTAGGCTCAATACAATTTTAAAACAGACATGTTCTGATGATGGACGTCTGGGATGAAAATGGGAAAGAGGTGGGGTGGAGGTGGAATTGTCTGTTGGACTTGACTTTGTAACATTTATGTACAGATATGCGTCGTTTAACGACGGGGATACCTTCTGAGAAATGTATCGTTACGCGATTTCTTCGTTGTGCGAACGTCATAGAGTGTATTTACACAAACGTAGATAGTATAGCTTGTTACACACCTGGGCTAAATGGTACAGCCATTTGCACCTAGGCTACAAACCTGTACAGTACATTACTGTACTGGATACTGTAGGCAATTGTAACACAATGGTGTTATAATATAATATTATAATATTATGGGTCCACTGTCATATATGCTGTCCGTCGTTGACGGAAACGTCATTATGGGGCGCATACTTGTATATATATATGTATATATTCCTATAATTAATTAACTGACCTTCGATGTTACTGTACTCCAATGGAGTGTCTGTATGTTTTACACACGACTTTTTTGTTATTTTGTATTTCTCATTGATGTTGGTTTTACAAATAATAATCGCTATCACATAACACAGTTTGAATATTACAGTCTTCTAAAATATTATGCCATATTTATTGGTAATTTTTTATGGATGTATTGGAGGAGATTTGTGTCGCCTTGTCGAGGGACGTACATGCCGATCAAGTTGGTTGGGAGAATTCATTGCAAATGCAATGAATTCTCCCAACCAACGCCTTTTTCGTCGATAACGAATTACCAATTAACAAATCGTCGCATCCCAGATGTCTAGTCTTCACTAAGGGTGCTGTGAAAACCTCAAGAGGAGAAGCAAGGGTTAGCTCAGTCAGTATAGTGATTATGCTACAGGCTGGATGTCCGGGGGATCTGGGCTCCATTTCCGGCAGGGTTAGAGCTTTTTACCTTTTCCACTGTATTCTTTCCCACCTCCCCGCGGATAACAGCAGTTGAGGCCTGAAACTGTCATCTATAATATTGCGGTTAAGAATATATGGGAGCTACACCTCCACCCCCCATGGTACGTAATGAGGCACATGTTATCCGTGGCATTAGAGTAAAAATTGTCAATTGGCGTATTTATGACAGAACACGGTGTTACGAATTTTTGCATCGCTGGCTGATATCACGAAGTCTCCAGAGCGACATTGCTAAGTTAGGAGTCGGCAGGTGTTTTGCCGTAACTTCGTGAATTGCTGAAATACCGTGCAGAAACGTTACTTTCACGTACGGACATTCTTGCACTCTTAGACTTCCATTTCAGAACGAGATCTCCGGCGCAGAGATGTTCGCGTGCGAAGTACGTGTGCACTCCTCTAGGTAGATGCGCGTCCGATACTAATATTGACAGGTACATGCCATGTAGTCGGTTCCAGTGGCTGTTCGCCTGCTGAGATTGTAGGTTCCAATCCCACCGTGGGCATGGATGTGTGTCTGTTGTGAGAGTTGTGTATTGTCAGGTAGAGGTCTCTGCGACGAGCTGATCATTCGTCCAGAGGAGTCATATCGTCTGTGGTGCGTCGTTGTGTGTGTGATCTAGAAACCTCGTGAATGAGGAGGCCCTGGCCCACTGGGGGCTTTCACACCAAAAACAAACATGTCACGTGCTTTCAGAAGTGTATACTCTATTTCCCACGTTCCCATATTTTTTGAACAAAAACCAATTTCCGTGAAGTAAGGACTGACTCACGTACATTTTGAGTAATTCTGTAATGCAAAGCGACTTGACGAGAGGTTTTCAGCCTGGATCTTGGCGTAGGTCAAAGTACTAGAATTTGTTTAAGTTGACTACACAAAGCGATTTATTTTAGCAGCGACGAAATATTTACAGTTATTTTGAAGAAAGATACAATTGAAGTACGGATTAAGATAGCCCAGGTAAGCCGTTTATAGTCAATAGGTTCGCCGAAACTTGAAGACCAAGTTCAGTGTTCTTGTGAAGAAGAACGACTGACCTTTAATCTTAATCTGTAACCCTGTCAAACCCATTTTATAGGGGTTCGTTTGGGTGTTCACTGACATCTAGCATTCAGCAAGACAATAAAATTTCCATAAGCAACTTAGGTGAACAATGTGTATTGTAATATATGTCTTCAGGTAGGATATGTATGACTACCGGTCTTATTACATATTCTTTCCTTCTTAAACCTATTACACTTTCTTATTACAATTCCAAGTGCATTTTACTGATTATGTACTCCAACTTTCCGTGTGGTTTCAAGTTACAAAGACATAAAATACACCAACCTGAGCCTTTCATTCGCCCTTCTCTTTTATTATGACGTATATTAACGTATAACTTACATGTCATCGCACCATAGAGCAAGTCCACTTTGACAAGCTGAAAATTTCCCATGTAAGTATATAGGTGTAAATGAGATAGTAACATTGGGTGGCACAATCGACCATGTGTATTAGGAACTTTGAATTACGAGGGAGTAAAGTAATGAAAGGCTTCGGTGGTCTAGGGGTAGCGTGCCGGCCGAAGCCGTCGGATTTTTAGGGCGAAAAAATCCTCAGCACGCCTTCCTTCGGAGGGTCCTATGTCGTAGATTTGCGGCATGTTAATGATCCCAAAATTTACGTGGAAGTCGGAATTTAGGCAAAATTACTACCGGATATCTTTCTCGCCCACAGTTCCACCTTTCGCTGCTAGGATCTCTCGCGTCGTTGCGGACGGAGGTACCTGGCGGCTAAAGTGGGAACGTCTAAAGGCGGGGGAAAGCAATGGCAAACTACCCCCAAGAACTTGCC
>Ga0123357_10004737_pt1 | contig 16090 bp, 22 predicted proteins | sample TergutEmb28metaG_FD_89873 | JGI IMG/M metagenome (GOLD analysis project Ga0123357, IMG submission 89873) | Embiratermes neotenicus P4 segment gut microbial communities from Petit-Saut dam, French Guiana - Emb289 P4 | ecosystem: Host-associated > Arthropoda: Insects > Digestive system > Gut ... | reverse complement strand
TTCGTTTGACGGGCGCGGAAATTACAGCATGGGTTTGAAAGAGCAGTCCATCTTCCCCGAGATCGTGTACGACAGGATCGACAAGGTCAAGGGAATGAATGTTATTTTTACCACCACGGCGAAAACTGACGAGGAAGCCGCCGAACTGTTGCGGCTGCTCGGCATGCCGTTTGAAAAATAGGAGGGGAATATGGCAAAGACATCTCTCAAGGTAAAGCAGGCGCGCAAGCCGAAATACAAAACCCGCGCGTACACGCGTTGCAGGATTTGCGGACGCCCGCATTCGGTGCTCAGGAAGTACGGCATTTGCAGGATTTGCTTCCGGGAACTTGCGTACAAAGGCGAGATCCCCGGTGTGAAAAAGGCAAGTTGGTAGTGACGAGGAGGACAGCAATATGACTATGACAGATCCGGTTGCGGATATGCTCACAAGGATAAGGAACGCGAATACCGCCGGCCACCAGACGGTCGAGGTACCCGCATCCAAAATGAAAAAATCCATCGCTTCCATCCTCAAAGAGGAAGGATATATCGAGGGTTATGAGTTTGTCGACGACGGCAAACAGGGAGTCATCAAGATCGCGATGAAATACGCGCCGGGCAAGACGCGCGTCATCAGCGAGCTTCGCAGGATTTCAAAACCCGGCCTGAAAGTGTATGTGAAAGCGGACGATGTGCCGCGCGTACTCGGCGGGCTTGGGATCGCGATTATATCCACGTCGAGAGGCGTTATCAGCGATAAAGACGCCAGGCGCATCGGCGTCGGCGGCGAAGTTATTTGTTACGTCTGGTAGGAGGATAAAGAATGTCGAGGATTGGAAAAGTTCCGGTAACAATACCCGCCGGCGTAGATGTGAAAATCGACGAGGGGAATCTCGTGACGGTGACGGGCCCCAAGGGCGAACTGTCACAAAAGATTTCGCCCCGTATCACCATCAGGTCCGAGGAGGGTGTGATATACGTGGAGCGCAGCGACGACCAGAAGGAAAGCCGTTCGCTGCATGGCCTTTCGCGTACGCTGATCGGCAATATGGTACAAGGCGTTTCGGGCGGCTTTCAGCGCAAGCTCGAAATCGTTGGCGTCGGCTACAAGGCCGACAAACAGGGAGACAAATTGGTTCTCAATCTTGGCTATTCGCATCCGATCGAGATGCTTGACCCCGAGGGGATCACAACGGAAACGCCGAGCGCGACCGAGATACTCGTCAAGGGCATCGACAATGCGGTCGTCGGGAACTACGCGGCTATCATCCGCGCGTGGAGGCCGCCTGAACCATACAAGGGCAAAGGCATCCGTTATTCGGGCGAAAAGATCCGGCGCAAAGAAGGCAAAGCCGGCGGCAAATAGCAGGGAAAGGAGCGAAAGATGGCAAAACAAAGCAGGAACGATATGCGGCTCGCGCGTCATAAGCGCGTACGGAAAAATCTTTCGGGGACTTCGGCCAAACCAAGGCTCTGCGTTTTCCGCAGCCTGAAAAATATTTCCGCCCAGCTCATCGACGATGACGCGGGCAAGACGCTTGCGGCGGCTTCGACGCTTGACAAGGACGTCAAAGGACAGGCTTCATACGGCGGCAACAAAGACGCCGCGAAGCTCGTCGGCGAAAAAATCGCCAAGGCCGCGCTCGGGTTGGGCGTGGAAGAAGTAGCGTTTGACAGAGGCGGGTTTCTCTATCACGGACGTGTCAAGGAACTGGCCGACGGCGCGCGCGAAGCCGGCCTGAAATTTTAACGGAGGAAGGACGATATGCAGAAGACAATCGACGCATCCAAATTGGAGCTGAAAGAATCCATCGTCAATATCAGGCGCGTCGCCAAGACGGTCAAGGGCGGTCGCAATATGCGTTTTTCCGTTACGGTCGTCGTCGGCGATGAAGAAGGGCATGTAGGGGTCGGACTCGGAAAAGCGAGGGAAATCCCCGAAGCTGTCCGCAAAGCGATTGAAGACGCGAAGAAAAACCTCATCCTCGTCCCGATGGTCGGTACGACCATACCGCACAGGAACCTGGGCGTGTTCGGGGCCGGCAGGGTATTTTTGATGCCGGGCGCCGAAGGTACCGGCGTGATCGCGGGCTCTTCCGTGCGCACAGTGCTTGAGCTTGCGGGCGTCAAGGACGTACGCGCGAAGTCCATCGGCTCAAACAACGCGGGCAATATGGCTTACGCGACCATCGAGGGCCTCAAAGGGCTCAAGACCGTCGAGGAAGTCAGCAGGCTCCGCGGCAAGACGAAAGAAGAGATCCTCGGGTAGCCGGGCAATGGAAGAGGAGGCGAAAGATGGCTAAAATGATAAAGATTACATTGACAAAAAGCCCTATAGGCGCGCAGCCGAAACAGAAGAGGACGGTAGAGGCGCTGGGGCTTCGCAAGATGCACCAGACGGTGGAGCTTGAGGATACGCCGGCGACGCGCGGCGCGATTGCGAAAATAGCGCATCTGGTCACCGTCAGCGAGGCGTAGGAGTCCGAAAGGCACAGGAGGGAGACCTATTATGAAATTACATGAACTGAAAGCCGCGCCGGGTTCCACAAAGGCCCCCAAGCGCAAAGGGAGGGGGACTGCTACCGGCCAGGGCAAAACGGCCGGACGCGGCATGAACGGCCAGAACTCGCGCAGCGGGGGCGGCACAAGGCTTGGATTTGAAGGCGGGCAGATGCCCCTTTATCGGCGCATCCCCAAAAGAGGCTTCACGAATATCTGGCGCGAAGAGCCTGAGATCGTGAATATCGGCGATCTGAACAGTTTTGAGGAAGGCGCCGAAATCACGGCGGAAACCCTCAGGGAAAAGGGCCTCATCAAAAAGCCGGGTAGCGGATTGAAAGTGCTGGGAGACGGGGAGCTCACGAAAGCTTTGACCGTCAAGGCGAACAAATTCAGCAAATCCGCGGTGGCGGCTATAGAACAGGCCGGCGGAAAAGCCGAGGTAATATAACATGGGAATGTTTGAAACGCTGGGCAAAGCTTTCAGGATACCCGACATCCGGCGGAAGATGATTTTTACGCTGTTGATGCTGGTCGTATTCAGGTTTGGCTCAAGCATCCCGGTACCCGGCATCGACAGAAGCGTCCTTGCGCAGGCCTTCACCGGGCAGGGATTGTTTGATCTGTTCAATCTGTTCTCGGGGGGATCGTTCAAAAACTTCACAATATTCGCGCTTTCGATCACGCCGTATATCACGGCGTCGATCATTATCAACCTGTTGACGATCGCGATCCCCTATCTTGAAAACCTTGCGAAGGAGGGCGTGGAGGGACGCAAAAAGATGACGCAGATCACGCGTTATCTCACCGTAGTACTCGCGTTGCTCCAGGCTATCGGCTTTACGCTCGGTTTGTTCAGGAATTCGCTGCAGGACAAAAACGACGTATTCATGACGATCGTCATCATATTCACGCTGACGGCGGGCACGGCTTTCCTGATGTGGCTCGGCGAGCAGATCAACGAGTACGGCGTCGGCAACGGCATCAGCCTGATCATCTTCGCCGGTATCGTCTGCCGCGCTCCGGGAGCTGTGAACAGCGCCCTGACGAGCTTTCAGGCTGGTACGGTCTCGATCGTTTCGCTGCTGCTGTTTTGCCTGTTCGCGCTTGCGGTCATCGTGGGCATCATCATGGTTCAGCAGGGACAGCGGCGCATCCCGGTCCAGTACGCGAAGCGCGTCGTGGGCCGCAAGATGTACGGCGGCCAGAACACGCATATCCCGATCAAGGTCAACCAGGCGGGCGTCATCCCCGTCATTTTCGGGCTTTCGATCATGCAGTTCCCGCTGACGATAGCGTATTTCTTCCCCGGCGGCCCGTTCCAGGCTTTCGTGAACAAATGGATTTCGCCGAGCGGCGACCCCGGCGTCTGGATCTACGTCTCTATCGACGCGATCCTGATTTTGTTTTTCACATATTTCTACACGGCGATCACATTCAATCCTGTGGACGTCGCGGAGAATATGCGCGCAAACGGCGGGTTCGTACCGGGCATTCGCCCGGGGCGCCCTACAATAGAGTACCTCAACAATGTCATGATGCGCGTCACATTTGTCGGCGCCGTTTTCCTGGCTGTCATAGCTTCGATGCCGTACCTGATCCAGCAGTTTACGGCGCTGCAGATACGGTTCGGAGGCACGGCCCTGCTCATCGCGGTCGGGGTTGCCCTCGATACGATGAAGCAGATAGAAAACCAGATGGTCATGAGAAATTACAGAGGGTTCTTGTAATATGCCAAGGATCATGTTGCTCGGCCCTCCGGGTTCCGGCAAGGGTACGCAGGCTGCGAAAATCAAGAAAACATACGGCATCCCGGCGATCTCGACCGGCGATGCCTTGCGTGAACAGCTTGGGGCGGGCACAGAACTTGGCAAAAGGGCAAAAAGCTATATAGACGCGGGCGAACTCGTACCGGACGGGCTCATCATCGAACTCGTCAAGGGGCTTTTGAGCGGCGACAATACGAAGAACGGGTTCCTGCTTGACGGGTTCCCGCGGACGATCGCCCAGGCTGAAGCCCTGGACGCGTTTCTTGAGGAAAAGGTCAAACAGCTTGATATGGTGTTTTTCCTGAAAGTCCCAAAAGAAATGCTCATCAAACGTATCGTGACAAGGATGGTATGCCCCGCGTGCGGCATGAGCTACCATGTAGACGAAGTCAATCCGTTCGTCCACGAGTTGTGCGGCAATTGCGGCGCCGAGCTGATCCATAGGGTAGACGACGAGCCGGATACTGCCGAAAAAAGGATAGAAGTATACAATAAGCAGACGAAACCGCTTATTGAGTACTATAAAAAGCAAGGCATACTGATCGAGCTTGACGGCACAAGGGACGTCGAGACGCTGCAAGAGCAGATCGACAAAGCCCTCAAGGCGGTATGATCAAAATCAAAACAGACGAGCAGATCGGCCTTATGGCGGTCTCCGGCAAAGTGACAGGGCGTATCTTGCATGACCTCGCGGATATGATCCGGCCGGGGGTCAGCACGAAGGAAATCGACCGCTTCGTCGAAGCAGCCATCCTCGCCGAGGGGATGACACCGACGTTCAAAGGCTACGGAGGGTTTCCCGCCAGCGCCTGCGTTTCGGTAAACGAGGAACTCGTACACGGGATTCCGAGAGAAACCCGTATCCTGAACGAGGGGGATATCGTCTCTGTAGACGTAGGGGTCACGTACAAAGGCTGGGTCAGCGACGCGGCCAGGACCTATGCGGTCGGGGAAGTGTCCGAAACCGCGGCGCGTATCATTCGGGCCGCGAAAGAAAGCTTTTTCGAGGGCCTCAAGGCCTGCAGGGCCGGGAACAGGCTGTCGGATATCAGCCACGCTATCCAGGCCCGAATCGAGGAAGACGGGTTTTCGGTGGTGCTCGACTATGTCGGTCACGGGGTTGGACGGGAAATGCATGAAGACCCGCAGGTAAAGAACTACGGAGAGGCCGGCAGCGGCCCCACGCTTGCGAAAGGCATGGCGCTCGCGATCGAACCGATGATCAATGAAGGCGTTTCAAGAGTGAAAACGCTGGATGACAATTGGACAGTAGTGACGTTTGACGGCAAGCTGGCGGCGCACTACGAGAATACGGTGATCATCACCGAGGCCGAGCCGCTGGTCATCACTCTGGACGAAAGGGACGTATAGTGTATGGCGAAAAAGGATGTAATTGAGGTAGAGGGAAAAGTCATTGAGTCCCAGCCGAACGCGATGTTCATCGTTGAACTCGACAACGGGCATCGGGTGCAGGCTCATATTTCGGGTAAGATAAGGATGAATTTCATCCGAATCCTTCCCGGGGACCGCGTGAAGATGGAGCTCTCGCCCTACGACCTGACAAAGGGCCGTATCACTTGGCGCGATAAGTAACGCGCAAATAAGATATTCGGGGCCGGAAAAACAATTCTTGCGCCGTAATGGGAAATATAGTAAACTATAAGTTCAAGCTATCGAGCGGCTGCAAGTGCGGACGGAAGCGGAATGAAGGAGGAAGCCATGAAGGTCAGGGCATCGGTAAAACCGATATGTGAAAAATGCAAAGTCATCAAGCGCAACGGCAAGGTGATGATTATCTGTGAAAACCCCAAACACAAACAGCGCCAGGGGTGATGAGTGATTGTGCAAAAGGATGAGGCCGGGCGGCTGATATTCCCGTCGTGACGACGGCGATATTCCGGCGGATTCTTGCATATAGATATTAGTGATAGACAGAAAAGTTAGAAAATTTAGTCAAATTGCACATTGTTTTTTCGCAATGCGAAAAAAGCAGGCAAAGGAGGAAATTGCATGGCACGTATAGCAGGCGTCGACTTGCCGAGGGACAAGAGGATTGAGATCGGCCTCACCTATATCTACGGTATCGGTCGCAAGACGTCGAACGATATACTCGCGAAAGCGGGCGTTGACCCCAACATCAGGGTGAAAGACCTGTCAGAGGACGACGCCGGTAAGATCCGAAAGATCATCGACTCCGATTACAGCGTAGAAGGCGACCTTAGAAGGGACGTCAGCCTCAACATCAAGCGATTGATGGAAATCGGCTGCTATCGCGGGATCCGGCACAGAAGAGGGCTTCCCGTTCGCGGTCAAAACACGAAGACCAACGCAAGGACCCGCAAAGGGCCCAAGAAGACGGTCGGCAGAAAGAAAAAGGGCAATTAGTCTTTAGGAGGTTGAAACGCTATGGCACAGGCCAAAAAAGGAACGACAAGAAAGAAGAAAAAAGAGCGCAAGAATATAGAACGCGGCCAGGCGCATATCCAGGCCTCGTTCAACAACACGCTCGTGACGCTCACAGACCAGAGCGGCAATGCCATTTCATGGTCGAGCGCGGGTTCGCTGGGCTTCAAAGGGTCGCGTAAATCAACGCCTTTCGCGGCGCAGATGGCTTCGGAGGCGGCGGCAAAGGCTGCCATCGAGCACGGGCTCAAAAATGTTGAAGTTTATGTCAAAGGACCGGGGTCCGGCCGCGAGGCCGCAATCCGGGCGCTTCAAACGGCGGGTCTTGAGATCACGATGATCAAGGACATCACACCTATTCCGCACAACGGATGCAGGCCGCCGAAGAGAAGGCGCGTATAAGGAGGGATACAGTGGCAAGATATACAGACGCAGCCTGCAAACTTTGCAGAAGAGAAGCGCAAAAGCTCTTCCTGAAGGGCGATCGCTGCTATTCACAAAAATGCGCGCTGGAACGGAGGGCGTACCCGCCGGGTCAGCATGGCCAGGGACGGAAGAAGACTTCCGACTATGGTTTGCAGCTCAGGGAAAAGCAAAAGGCGAAGCGGTTTTACGGAATGCTCGAAAAGCAATTCCATATCACATTTGAAAAAGCCGCAAAGAAAAAAGGCATCACGGGCGACAATTTGCTTGTACTGCTCGAAACCAGGCTCGACAATGTCGTGTTCCGCATGGGGTTCGCGTCGTCGCGCAAAGAAGCGCGGCAGCTCGTCAACCACGGGCATTTCACGATCAACGGCAAAAAAGCGGACATTCCATCGATGAACGTTGTGCCGGGCAGCGTGGTCGCGGTCAGAAAGCGCAGCCACAAATCACCCAAGTTTGAGGAAATCAAGGAAATGCAGATCAGCGTCCCCGCATGGATCAGCGTTGATGTTTCCAAGCTTGAGGGTACTGTGATTTCCCTTCCGAGAAGGGAAGAGATCGATACGCCGATCGCAGAACACCTTATCGTTGAGCTCTATTCGAAGTAGGGCGGGGGTCAAGCTAAAGGAGGATGGATCGTGAATCAACAAATCGATAGACCAACTATAGAAATTGTTTCAAGCGAGGGTGAAGAGACCTACGGTAAGTTTGTAGTGGAGCCGCTCGAGCGGGGCTACGGCACGACGCTCGGCAACAGCCTCCGGCGCATCCTTTTGAGTTCGCTGCCGGGAAGCGCGGTGACCAGTATCAAAATAGACGGCATCATGCATGAGTTCTCGACGATCCCGGGAGTCAAGGAAGATGTCACGGAGATCATACTGAATCTCAAGAGGCTTGCCGTCCGGGTCAACACCGAAGAGGAGAAAACCGTCGTAATCGACGCGAAAGGCCCTATGGAAGTGACCGCCGGGGATATCAAGGCCGGAGCTGACATCGATATATACAACAGGGATCTGCATATCGCGACGCTTGAAGAAGGGGCTGCGCTTTACATGGAGATCAATCTTGCGAAAGGCCGCGGGTATGTGGCGGCCGAACAAAACAAGACTGAAGCGACTCCGATCGGCGTCATCCCTGTGGATTCGATCTATACGCCGGTAACAAAAGTCAACTATTCGGTTGAGAACACGCGCGTCGGGCAGGTCACGGACTATGACAGGCTCACGCTTGAAATCTGGACCGACGGCAGTATTTCACCGATAGAGAGCGTCGCCGTCGGCGCGCGGATCATGCGCGAGCACCTCAACCTTTTCATCGGCCTTTTTGACAACGCCGAGGACATCGGCGATATCATGGTTGAAAAGAGCGAGGACCAGAAGGTTCGTACGCTCGAAAAAATGCCGATCGAAGAACTCGAACTCTCGGTCAGGTCGTTCAATTGTTTGAAGAGGGCCAACATCAATACGGTGGAAAACCTTATCAACAAGACCGAGGGCGACATGATGAACGTTCGCAATCTGGGACGCAAATCGCTTGAAGAAATCAAGCAAAAATTGGATGAACTTACGCTCGGCCTCAAAGCCGGCGAGGAATAGAAGAAAAACAGAAACGGAGGGACGGCATGCCAGGATATCGAAAACTCGGCAGGGAAACGGCTCACAGAAAGGCAATGTTGAGAAACCTCGTCACGGATCTGCTCCGCGAGGGTCGTATTACGACGACGGAAATGCGCGCGAAGGAAGCCAGACGTATTGCCGAAAAGATGATAACGCTTGGAAAACGCGGCGATTTGCACGCCAGAAGGCAGGCGCTTGCCTATATTTATGACGAGAGTGTCGTAAAGAAGCTGTTTGACGAAATAGCGCCGGACTATGAGGATCGGCAGGGCGGATATACGAGGATTCTCAAGCTCGGGCCGCGCCGCGGCGACAACGCGGAAGAAGTCTATCTCGAGCTTGTGAAGTGAGCGACTGAAAGGATTCGCGGTACGCGATTTTAGCAGGTATCCAGCGGGGACAGGCGGAAGCCTGTCCCTGTTCGCGGTGATGTCCATACAGGCGTCGAAAAATTGGGAATGAAATTTTCGGACAGCAATAATATTTGCGATAATATCATCGAAATCAGGGGGCTCGTTTTCGAGTACATGACAGATGATGGGCGTGTGCGCGCGTTGGACAAGGTCGATTTTGATATCGAGCGCGGTACGTTCACATCCATCATCGGGCGAAACGGCAGCGGCAAATCTACGCTGGCAAAGAGCGTCAACGCCCTTTTGGTCCCTACCGAAGGCTGCGTGCTTGTCGGCGGCTATGATACGCGGGAAGACGAATATATTTGGGAGATCAGGCGGATGGCGGGAATGGTCTTCCAAAACCCTGACAACCAGCTCGTGAGCGCGGTCGTCGAGGACGACGTCGCGTTCGGCCCGGAAAACCTCGGCCTGCCGCGCGAAGAGATCAGGGACCGCATACGTATTTCGCTTGAGGCGGTCGGTATGTACGAGCATCGCAAGATGGCGCCGCACCTTCTGTCCGGCGGACAGAAACAGCGGGTCGCGATTGCGGGCGTAGTGGCCATGAGGCCCGATATCATCATCTTTGACGAGCCGACGGCCATGCTCGATCCGGAAGGGCGCGGGGAAGTCCTGGAGATTGCCTCGCGGCTGCACGCGGAGGGCATCACCGTCCTGCTCATCACGCATTTCATGGAAGAGACCGTGGGGAGCGACCGCGTCATCATCATGGATCGCGGCCGTATACGTATGGACGGCGCGCCGCGGGATGTTTTCTCGAAGGCTGACGAAATCCGTGCGCTCGGGCTCAAGCTTCCGTTTGCGGTGGAGCTTACGGAAGAGCTGCGCGGCCGCGGCCTGATCCCTCACGGTGAGCCTCTGCTCACAGACGCCGAGCTGGCAGGCGAAATCCTGAAAGCCAGCGGCGATACGATTTGCCGGGGCGGCGGATCGCGGGAAGCGGAACGCCGCGCGGTCGCGGACACTGGCGCGGACACTGGCGCTGATACTGGCGCTGACACTGGCGCTGACACTGACAATGATAATGATAATGACAAAGGCGCAGGCCCGCCGGCCATAGTGGCGGAGCATTTGTCCCATGTGTACAACAAGGGGCTTGCTTATGAAACAGCGGCGGTGGACGATGTCAGCTTTGAGGTGAAAAACGGTGAATACGTCGCCATCATCGGACCGACGGGGTCGGGCAAATCGACGCTCATTCAACACCTGAACGGCTTGCTCAAGCCGACGTCAGGGACGCTCACGGCCTATGGGATCAATATTTCCGCAAAGAGCGCTTCAGCGGTAGCTATACGCAGGAAGATCGGGATGGTCTTTCAATATCCGGAATACCAGCTTTTTGAGGAGACCGTATACAAGGATATCGCTTTTGGCCCGATAAACCTCGGCGTTCCGGAAGAAGAAATAGATGAGCGCGTCAGAGAGGCGATGGCCCTTGTCAATGTGGATTTTGACGAATTCGCTTCACGTTCGCCTTTTGACCTTTCGGGCGGGCAAAAGCGCATGATCGCTATCGCCGGCGTGCTCGCGATGCGGCCCGAGGCGCTCGTACTTGACGAGCCTACGGCGGGGCTTGATCCCAAATCCCATGAGGAGACGCTTGAGCTGATTGAAGAAATTCATGAAAAGACCGGATGCACTATCGTGATCGTATCGCACAATATGGACGATGTCGCGCGGCTTGCGGACCGCATTTTCGTCATCGCGTCAGGCAAAATCGTGAAGATGGGGACTCCGGAAGAGGTCTTCGAGGACGAAGCGTTCATGAAAAATATCGGACTCGGCGTGCCTCAGGCGGCGGCGTTTGCCGGCCGGCTCCGGCGCGAAGGGCTCGATATACCAAAGGTCATTTACCGGAGCGAATTGATAGAGGCGCTGTCCAGATGATCCGGGATATCACGATAGGCCAATATTATCCGGGGTACAGCGTCGTCCACAAGCTCGACACGCGGCTCAAGCTGGTTTTGGTGCTCGCGTACATGGTTTCGATCTTCCTTGTAAGCGATTTTGTCGGTTACGCGATTGTTTTTGTGGGGCTGGTTTCCGTTATCGCGGCCTCAAAGGTCCCGCCGCGTTTCATACTGCGCGGGCTCAAAGCCGTATTCATCATTATCGCTTTTACGTTCGTGCTCAACCTTTTCATGACTCCGGGCGCGCCTGTCCTGGCGCTCGGCGCTCTGAAGATTTCGGCGGAAGGCGTATATACCGCGTGTTATATGGCGCTGCGCATCATCTTCCTCATCCTCGGCGCGTCGATGCTGACATTTACGACAAAACCCGTGAAATTGACCGACGGCATCGAATACCTCCTGAAGCCGGGCGCGCGGTTTGGCGTACCGGCGCACGAGCTCGCGATGATGATGACGATAGCGCTGCGCTTCATCCCTACCTTGCTCGAAGAGACGGACAAGATCATGAAAGCGCAGCAGGCTCGAGGCGCGGATTTTGAAACGGGCAATATCTTCCGCCGCGCGAAAGCCTTGATCCCTATTTTCGTACCGCTCATTGTAGGCGCGTTCCGCATGGCGTCGGATCTGGCTATGGCGATGGAGGCCCGTTGCTATCGCGGCGGCGAGGGGCGTACGAAGCTCCATGTCTTCGCCTGGAAGCGCAGGGATACGGGGGCGGTCATATTGTTCGCGGCCTATATCGCGCTCATTCTGCTTGAAAGGGCCTTCAACCTGCAAGGTTTGCTCGCGGCGCGGATTTTTGGATAGCTTGGGATGCGGCAAAGGCGGGTAAGCGGAATCGACGAGAGGCTTGCGGTCTACGCGGAGCTGATCCTCTGTCAGTGCTCGGCTGAAGATTGTGTCGCTGAAGTGGGGCGGGATATAGAGAGCTCGCAGCGCCCCGACGTTCCGCTCAGATGGTATCAAAGGTGTTCTCCCCGGTATGCGATACCCGAGGGCTATGACCGCGTTTATGTGGAATTTGGCTGTGGGCGGGGAAGCTTTATCAACTCTATGGCCGCGGAGGACCCGGAAGGGCTTTATATCGGGATCGAAGGCTGCAAGACTATCATTATCAGCGCGATTGAAAAGACCCGTTCCGCTGGGCTGCAAAATGTCCGCTATATTGACGCGTTTGTAAACGACGCGGCTTCGGCTTTCGCGGAATGCTCGCTTGCCGGGGTATTCTTAAATTTCTCCGACCCCTGGCCCAAGGACAGGCACGCGGACCGCAGGCTCACCGCGCCGGCGAAAGCCGAAAGCTATTTTCACATACTCAAACCAAGTGGCTTTGCTTCGGTCAAGACGGATCACGAAGCGCTCTTCAAATATTCGCTGGATACCTTTGCCGGCGCCGGGTTTCACATAGAAATATTTACGCGCGACCTCGCCGGTTCAGCAGGCCACGCCGGCCCCGTCGACCACGCCGATCCTGCCGCGCGATCAACAGGCGCTGCGTCGGAACCTGGCCAAGCCGCAAATACAAAAGCGGCGGACGCTTCAATGCGCGCCGCCGCAACCCCTACCGAGTATGAGAAGCGTTTCCGCTCACTCGGCCAGCGTATATTTTATTTCAAGGCCCGGCGTCCATAAGGCCGGGATTGAAACGCTATATCGGACAGGCGGCCGTCAATCCGCCCGCGCCCCGGTTTTGGCCTTAGCCTCCTGCCTTGCCTGAAAAAACGCCGCTTGTTCGGCATCCGCGGCCTCTTGGACCTCCATGATCTCCTCCACAGACATAGGTTTGAACAGCGGGCGTTTCTCCTTCAGTTTCAACCACAATACTCCGTAAATCGTGAGCAGTACGAGCGCGATTATGACGGTACGCCATATGATGAAACGGAAGTTTGGATCAGGGTCAATCGTAAGGATCATCCAGATCATGCCCAGCATGCCGAGGATCGGAAGGACCGGCCCCAGGGGCATTTTGAATGACCGCGGGGCGTCCGGCATACGTTTGCGCATGACCAGCATATTTACATGGGCGATGATGTAGGCGACCATCCAGAATGTGCAGCCCGTAAGTATCAGTACGATCAGGCCTTCAGCGTCATTTGCTTTTGTGACGGCAAGTACGGTGATCAGCCCGGCGCACATCAGCAGTATCCCCGCAAAGGGCGCGTTCCTGGCGTTCCTGCGCTTGAAGACCGCCGGTACGAGTTTCATTTGCCCCATTCCTTCCATGATTCTGGCGCAACTGCCGATTACCACGTTGACCGTACTGATGGCGGCGAGGATGGCCACTATGCCCATCCAAATCGTACCGGCCGTGGGCCCGAGCAGCCGGACGCCATATACGATATGGGGGGAGTCTGCGTTGGCAAGGTCTGCCCACGATACATAGTGCGAGAAGCCGAACACCATGAGTATCAACAATACCAGGATAAGGGAAAGGCTTGTGAACATGCCAATCGGGACATTTCGTTTCGGATTCTTTATCTCTCCCGCCATCGGGATGATAAATTCCGCCCCGATGAACAGCCAGAAAGCCATCGGTGCCAGGGCCAGGATGGAAGATATCTGGTTGTCTGTCGCTACCAGAGGCTGGTCAACCTGCGCGCCCACGCCCTTGCCGATGATGCCGATGAGCCCCAGCACCAGCATTGACCCCATCAGGCTCCACGCGACGACATTTTGGACCTTTGCGAATATATCTATGCCCAGCAGGTTTACGGTGCCAAGTATTACAATCAATACGATCCCGACTACATACGGCGGGACTCCCCAATTCCAAAACGTTTCGAATACGATCCCGCACATCGAAACCTCGGTACTGGATGTAAAGCAGTTGGTCACGATATATCCGCCAAGCATGGCGAGGATCGCCGGAAGGGCGCCGATAGCGGCGTAAGTGTACTGCGCCATGCCGCCCCTCAGGGTGGGCATCAGCGAGTTCAGCTCCGACAACGACCCGATAGCCAACATGTTCAGGACGCATGCGATAATCATAGAAAAAATAAAAAGTCCGCCGATTGCCCCGGCGCCTTGCCCCAATGTCAACAGGCAACTGGTTGCGACAACAAGGCCTGTGCCGGTAGCGATAACGCTTGAAAGGCTCATTTTGTTGTCCTTGATTTTACCATCCATTAAGTGACCTCCTCTATTGATTAAATAATAATAACTGAACTACGAATTGCGATTGTTTTACGGAGAAGTGCGATTGCTTCGCTGTGAATTGCAAAGCTTCAGTGAAAACTTGTTTTAGATTTTTTTTATCCTGAAAAACCATAAAAAACGATATCATACCCTAAAATGTATTGTCAACAGATTTAAAGTATTTCAAACACAATGATATAAAGATTTAAAATTTTCATATTAACGCTTCCTCGTTCAAAATCAGCGCTTTTTTGGCCAAAAAAGATTTGCGCCGATAAATACTGTATAATTGAAGTATATTTATTGAAGTGTGTGGAAGCGTGGGATCCGGGGGCGGTATCGAGGCGGTCGGCAATCGATCGCGGGAAGCGAAAAAGCATGGGGGCGATGATCCGTACAGAGGGGCTGAAGAAAATCTACCGGGTGGGCCGCGAGAAGGTTGCGGCGCTTGCGGGCGTGGATTTGGAAATAGAAAAGGGTGAGATATGCTGCATCGTAGGCCAGAGCGGCAGCGGCAAATCCACGTTGTTGAATATGCTTGCGGGCCTCGAAAAACCGACGAAAGGCACTGTCGTCATCGCGGGGAAGAAAGTCTCTTCGATGGACGAAGAGCGGCTTGCGCTGTTTCGGCAGGAAAACCTAGGGTTCATATTCCAAAGCTTCTATCTGCTGCCGCAGCTCACAGCCGTGGAGAACGCGGCGCTGCCGCTGATGTTTTCGGGGATGAGCAAAGAGCAGCGCGAAAAGCGGGCGATGCGCGAACTGACTGTGATGGGGCTTGGCGACAGGGCCGGGCACAAACCTTCGGAGATGAGCGGCGGCCAGCAGCAGCGCGTCGGCATCGCGCGCGCCTTTGTGACGAGGCCGAAGGTCATCTTCGCGGACGAACCCACAGGCAACCTCGACACGCATACGACGGAACAGGTCATGAAGGCCATGCTCGACCGCGTTTCAAAATACGGCATCACGCTCGTCATGGTGACGCACGAACCCAGCCTGGCCGCGGTCGGCAACCGGATTGTGACGCTCCGCGACGGAAAAATCATCAGTAATGAACTTCGGGAAAAACCAGTGGAGGAAGAGGTATGAAGATTTGCCAAAAGAGATGGGCAGGATTGCCGGGATGGGCGCTGATGGTCCTTGTATGCTCGTTTTTACTCCTTGCCGCCGGGCCGGTTTTCGCTACGGATACCGAAGAGCCGACAGACACGGGCGGCGGCGACGCCCAAACGCCCCAGGCGACGTCGGGTGCGCTCCTGTTGACCGGATACGCGGTCCAGAAGGACGGCGCCGTTTACACCGGAAGCATCGTCAAGGGCGACAAGATCACCCTCGTACTGAACATTTTTGACGAGCGGGTCACGAACAGCGATCCGCAGCCGTCGCCGAACGCTGTACTCAATACAGCGTCATTTTCCATCGCGGCACAGGGCGACGTCACATACAGCCCACTGGCGGCTGTCACGCCGGAGGGCTGGGCTTATACGATCACGTTTAATAACCTGACTTATTCAGGCAGCGGAAATACGTTTACGTGCAATATTTCGTATACGGGCGTGGTTCCGCCGGTCCCGATGGAGACGGTTTCGATCCCTCTCAACCAATGCGTAGAATACAAGGCGCCGGAGCAGACGCCGACGCCCGAGCCTCCGACGGTCACCGTAAAGGGGACCGGGTTTGTCCTGAAGGACGCGAGGTATGGGGACGGCGAACCGATCTACGCCGGGAACGCGTTCACACTGTATGCTACGATACTCGCGACGAACGGGGACTATTCCGTCGAAAATGTGTCGGTGGCTTTTTCCCCGCCGGAGGAAATGACATTCGCTGACGGATCGAGCGTGGTCTACGTTGGCACGATGTCGCCCGGCTCAAGCTTCCCGGTGAGCGCGACGCTGCTGCCCGGCGCGAATATCCAGGAGGGCAGCTATACG
>Ga0123357_10004736_pt1 | contig 16092 bp, 14 predicted proteins | sample TergutEmb28metaG_FD_89873 | JGI IMG/M metagenome (GOLD analysis project Ga0123357, IMG submission 89873) | Embiratermes neotenicus P4 segment gut microbial communities from Petit-Saut dam, French Guiana - Emb289 P4 | ecosystem: Host-associated > Arthropoda: Insects > Digestive system > Gut ... | reverse complement strand
TTATTGTTTTAAGAAAATTTTGTAAGGTTTTTTTTTTTTTTTTTTTTTTTTTTTAAGTTTCTCAATAACAATTGATTTGTTTGAGTTGCAGCCTATTTAAGTGGAGAAAGAGAGGAAGGGAGGGGGAGAGGGAGGGCGAGAGATAGCCTGCAGGGACAGCATTTTCAGCGTTGTTATGTATATAGGAAACTTCTGAAACTTCATGGTGAGTCATGCATTTCCTGCTGGTAGCCAGAGAGTGACATTTATTTTCAGCTTTCTTGGTGGACACACTCTACTTACATATGCAGTGGGAACCAGATGTCTCTTCCTTACATATATATGTGGCCAGAGCTTGAAATTGATATCCACCTGTGTTTAGTATCAGCATCAAGAAGTCATGGAGTATGATCTTTTCTTGTAATGTGGCCTGTGTAACACATTGCTGAGGTAGTGTAATAATTATCCATATATATTATATTTCTTTTTGTTGTAATATTGATTTTGTGCTACAGAGACAAACTTACTGATACACATACATAATCATCTTCATTAAAGTAAAATTCTGAATATTATAAATGTTTAATAAAACAGGATCATACAAAATAGTTGCCCAAATTACAAACACATGCACACATGCACTCGAGCAAACCAGCATAGAGTAGCTAGGAACAAGAGTAACAAATAGAAATGGTGTGTGTGATTTTTTGAATAAAATGGTTTCAGGAACTGTTTGTTATTATGAAGTCCAGACCCTTTATTTGTCTTTGTCTGCTCTCCAAAACAACTAAACATCAAGATGTGTATGGACCCATGTGCATGTGTACTATCATATGTAGTGAATATTTGTGGTGCAATTTTGAGGCTTTTTAATTCTGTAACAGAATGAAACAAAAGTAGGAAATAATAGAGTTTATCTCCGTTAGCAGAGTTCAATATCAGCCCTACTAAGTGCTTCAAATGTGTCCACTGGTTCTAGTTTTTGCCACACCTGACTGAATGTCTGGAGTTTCAGTTGTATCTGTGATTCTTCACTTCAGATGGTCTGTGTCACTAATTTTACTGCCTTATTCACTTCGCGTATTCCTGTAGGTGTAAGTACTGGAGTTAAATTCTGGAGATCACAGTGGCCATCAAAGGTTTTGAGCCCTTTTTCCAATTCATCCTTCTGGGAAACAATTTAGACTTTGTGAACAGTCCCTGTATGTGCTGAAAATTTGTGCATTACCCCAAATGGAAGATGAGAGCATTGTCTTAACTTGATGGGAACCACCACTCATGTGTAGGTCAGGGGTTGCAAGTAGTGCATGTGTCAAACTGATAATTTTAAAATTCATGGCAGGCTGCACATCATTTCAAGCAGTAAATAAAGTAAGTATTTTGATTAAAAATTAATCACTTGAAGAGTACTGCATGTGCTCAATAACAAAATCAAACTCTATTACAGTTACTGAATTTAAAACATGCACACATTGTTATCACTTTCTGCTGACATGTTATACAGTACATGACATTCCAAGGACAGCAAACCTCTCGAGCCTTCAAACCCAACCATAAATATTTTAAATCAAAAAATTTTTCTTTAAAATTAGTTACCCATCTACAGCTTTACTGTACGTAGAATTGAATTTTCAGTCAATACAAGGCAACATGTTTTGACCAAAGGAAGTCATCTTTTAGGCATTCAGGTAGTACAAAGTGTAAATGATGTAATTGTTTTTGCAATTATTTACATTTTGTATTACCTGAAAGCAGCCAGTACTAGTGGTCCCACAGTCTAAGGCGTAGGTCTGTGTAGGTCTTTGCGGTGTGCTGTCCATTGTATTTACATCACCAGCATATACAAATAACTGACACAGGCTCTTCAATTTCAGCCCTTCGGTCATATGTTTAAGATTTTTTTTTTCTCACATGCTAAAGCAAATTTAAAACAAGCTATATGAGGTGCTCCCTTGTTTTAGCTTATACATTTCATATGCACTAATTTTAAGTAACCTAACAAGATTTTTGTGTACTTTAAATTCAGTTGACATCCAGACTGGAAAAAGTGTTTTGTTGGTACATTGTATGTTGCATTATAAACAAATTACATGACTACTCTTGGAACAGTGCTGATGTAGTATATCAGCTTCATTGGCTCTTAAGAAATATCTGGATGCAGCTGACTTTAAAGTATACATTAAAACTGTTATGTTTTCAGAATAAGGGTTTCACAGGCAATGCGAAGGACCCATTTAGTGGCTTCAATGGACCAACAGGTGGTGGTGGTGGTGGCAGCTCGGACTTCAGTGGCGAGGATATGTTTAAGGATGGTGAGATGCTATTGGAAATACTGATTGAATCTTGTGAGTTTGTTTTGTGCATTCTATAATTTTGTGTCTGTGTATGGTTATAGTATGCCATTTGCTTGTTTCAGATCCATTTAAGAGTACAAAAACAAACCAACCTGTTGCAGATCCATTTAGCTCAAATGATCCATTCAGTGCTGCCTTTTCATCTAAGTCTTCTGTAAGTACAGTTTTTTTTTTTTTCTTTTCTTTTCTTGAATGTAAGAGTGTCAGATGTTTTGTCACCACTTAATCCTTTCACCCTGACATTTATCAAACAATGATATACCTTGAAGACCAGATATTTTTAAATAATCCTACAGAGTTTATAGCTATTAGCAATGAGATACCTGGTGCTAATTTTTGTTTTGCCTATTGTAATTTATTTGCAACATTATTAATGTAAATTGTTTGGTTATCCTTTCAGGACACATTTACAGCAGATCCCTTCAGTTCATTTGGTGCAACTGCTACAAGTGGTAATTAAATGTGTTTAAATGTTTTTAATTCACTTCCAAATTGGCTTCTGGGTTCTGATTCAGTATTCTGACTTTACATCAGCATTCATACATTTGGTGGGGTCATTACTATATGAAATAAATACTTTAAGTCAGGAATAGCTGCACATTGTGTTTTGACTGTGGTTGGGACATTATTATATGAAATAACGAGCTGTTATATGGAATAATTAATAGCTGAAATTATTGTTGCTGCTACAATTATGTATTAGTTTTGTTTAATACATATCAGATGTATAATAGATGGGCAGAAAAAATGATGATGGGTGTTAATTTGTATGAAGTGTTTTTTATCCCATCCGCAGAAGCTGTTGCAAATTTTTATGAACATACATCATGCATCATAATGCTAGCAGTCTTCAGGGAATGGAACATAATTAATGTAAAAATTGTATTTATTAGATATGAATAAATTAAGGTATGTACTATGATTACATTACGAGAGGGTGCTGTTAAGTCCTTAGCCCGACCTACTTCCCGATGTTGTAGGACAGGATAATGTCGTTGGAAAGAGGGGTCTGTCCATGTGCCGAATTACAAGTCTTTTCTTGTTACAGAGGCTGAAAGGAAGCATGTCAGGCGTAGCACGCAATTTCACCAACATGGAGACACGAGCTGTCATCAAGTTTTTTTCCTGCAAGGCAAGGCACTGAAGGAAATTTACGCCATTCTGACAGAAACATTAGGGGAAAATGCGCCATCGTATACTGCTGTCAAAAACTGTGTGGCCCAGTTTAAACGTGGTGATTTTTCCACCTGTGATGCACCTTGTCCTGAACGACCCAAAACAGTGACCACCCCAGAGATTATTGATCAAATTCAGGAGCTAATCTTGGAAGACCGCCAGATTTCGGCTAAATCAATAGCTGAACAACTGGGCATCTCACGTGAGTGGGTTGGATCCATCATTCATGAGGATTTGGACATGCGGAAGCTCTCCGCGAAGTGGGTCCCGAAATGCCTGAACGCAGATCAAAAACGTCAACAGTGCCAGTCGCCTGAGAAACACTTGGCATTTTTTTAGCGCGATCCAAATGATTTCCTTTCGCGATTGGTGACCATGGACGAAACCTGGTTATATCACTATGATCCGGAGACAAAGCAACAATCAATGGAGTGGCGGCATAGCGGCTCACCCTGCCCCAAAAAATTTTGAGTGCAAAAATCCACTGGAAAAGTTATCGCCTCGATTTTTTGGGATCAAGACAGCATCCTCCTCATTGATTATCTTCCAAAGGGCCAAACTGTCAATGCGGAGTGCTACTCATCTCTGCTGTTGCAATTGAAGGACATTTTGAAGGAAAATCGCTGCGGGAAGGTCACCAAAGGTGTCTTGTCCTTGCACGACAATGCCCCCGCTCACCGTGCACTTGGAAACCAGAAGAAACTGGCCTACCTGGGCTTCCATTGTCTTGATCATCCACCCTATTCTCCGGATCTGCCCCGTGGGACTACCGTCTGTTCCCTGGACTGAAAAAACAGTTGAAAGTTTGCCACTTTTCGTCCAATGTGGAGGTCATTGCTGCTGTGGAGATCTGGTTGGACGTTGAGCCTTCTAAATTTTTTTTTTGGGTGACTTGCAAAAGTTAGAGCAACGGGCTAAGAAGTGTGTTGAGCCTTGTGGGGAGTATGTTGAATAAATCCCAAGTTTGGTCGCTGTAGCTTGTTTCCTTCCTGGTTGGGCTAAGGATTTATCAGCACCCCTTCATAATGTATTGAACATGGTGTATGCTGGGTAGTGGAGACTGAAAGAAGTGGCAGGGGAGTTATCAGAATGATCAGATGGAGATAAGAATTGACTTTACGTTGAAAGTAATGTAAGGAATTTTAGTGGCTCATACTGCAGTTGATAGAAGTACTTTGTCTTTTGTTTTCCTGTCACAAAGTTTGTATTGCTCTTTCATTTGATTTGTTACAGCCAAGAATGATCCCTTTGATCCTTTTGGAGATGCAGGAGCAGAGCAGTCTGCTTTGAAAACACCTGTTGATGTAAGTTTGTGTGTGTGTGTGTGTGTGTGCGTGCGTTTTATACAGATGTGTTTAATTTATAGTTCATAATTAATTTAGTATATTTTTGTGGCTTAAGGATCTTAATGATTCATTTGTGTGGTAATTTTGAATTTATTTTCATTCCAGGTGTCAGGCAAAGACCCATTTGGGTGTGATCCATTTGCCACTCTTCAACCTGCAAGCAGTGGACCTCCACCTCGTCCTGAAAGTCCTAGTCCAGCATTACCTCCGAAAAAAAGCAAACAACCTCCCCCACGTCCTGCACCTCCACGCCCCCTTCAACAGCCAACATTGCGAGCAGCCCCTCTTCCTCCAACACCTAGTCCTGAACCTACAGCAGTGAGTGGAGCTGGTGCCAGTAGAGATCCATTCAGCAATCCAAGTACTCAAGTAGATCCATTTGCTGCTGATCCGTTTGGAGGCAGAGTTGGAACAACTCCAACACCAGCTGCACAACAACATGATCCATTTTCAAACAGTTCAGGTGCATTTGCTGACTTCGCAAATTTTGACAGCAAGGTAAGACTATTTTCTTGCACCGTGAAATTGAATTGTGGTCAGCTGATATTCCCATTTCCTGAATTTCTGTTGTACTAGTCATAACAGACAGATCTATTTTAAGGGAGTAATTTAGGCATGAATCACAGAGTGTTAACTGTCAGTTGTGTGCAGTTATTTAATACGATATTCAGAAATTTGAAGTGAAAGTTTATTCTGTATGGTGAGCAGGATTCTCATACACTTATCAGCTGTCTTGGAAAGAGTGCAAATTGAAGATTAAAAAGTAATTCTTTGTCTCTTGTATGCATAGATTATGTATGTAAATACCTGTATCATCTTTCCTGTGTGGTCTTGATCCCACTGTAACTCCTTGCCATGTAGGTTTGTAACTCCATTGCATCTTGAGCCAGCTTTCAGTGGTCTGTCAGCATGGCCCTTCCATCTGGCCTAATCTATAGTAATCTCTTAACATTTTACACCACTTACAGTTATCTCCAGAATTGCCATTCTGTCCTCCTTAAGCTAGGCCCAGAAGCTTTATTATTAATGCATTCTAGCCTTCAAGTGCCACTGAAGTTTCTGTGATATTGGTCCACCATTTTCCTGAATGTTAACATAAACTCAGCACTTTCTCCTTTCTTTTTTTTATAAACATTTTTTGTTCTCAGTTAATCATATTAGGCTGACTAAATGAAGCACTGGGTTCACAGGAAGAAAATGAAGTGACATGATAAGTCTCATTTTGACACAGGATAAACTGAAATCAATATTAAATTACTGAATCAGTTTGTGCTGTCATTTATTGGACTGGAAAATAAGTACAGTTTTATAACCAATCAGTTCTGAAATTTTAACAGAGATATAGTTGTAGAAGGGCCTACAGTACAAGCATAGATTGTAAAGAGAGTATTTTAAGAAGAAAGTACAGACGGTTCCTGACATACAGCCTTCAACTTTTGACCCCTTATACTTATTCCTGTGTTACACTTTGTAAGTCCTGTGAATAGTTAATGCATTGTGTGTGTGTGTGTGTGTGCGCGCGCGCGCGTGTTTGTGTGTGTGTGTGCATGCGAGCGAGTTGATGTACCTTGTTCCTTTTTTCATCAGTGTAGTATGATGCTGCGTATGTTATTCTGTTTGTATGTCTGATGCATACTGACCTTATACTGTTGTACTAGTGGTCTATTAGTGTATATGTATAAGTTATTTCTAAATGATGTTATCACCTTACAAACTGGTCCTCAGAACCCCAGTATAAGTCAGGGATTATCTGTATAAATATAAATATTCGTACTAAGTAAGGTGTAAAAATAGTATGACATGATATGATGAAGGCAGTACAAACTTGTAAAATCTGTCGACAAAGATGGTGAACCGTATGCATCCCATGTTAAGATATTGGTGTTCATTCATGTTCGTTGTAAGCATATACTCACAGAATACCCTCCATGAGGGTTGTTTGACCGTGCATCTTCCTCATGAAATAAAGTGAAATGCCAACTTGATGCAACTAGGTAATTTATTGATGTATTCTTAGCTCGACATGTTTCGTGTACATATGCCCATCATCAGGAGCAGTAGATGTTGAGTTGCAACATATGGTTTTCTGCACCGAGTTTTTGGATGGGTGGTGGTCTTGAGAGCCGCTGCGTAGGTCATGTTTACGGTGCGGATGGTGCTGGCACCATCCGCATCGTAAACACAACCTACACAGTGGCTCTCAAGACCACCCCCCATCAAAACACTCTGTGCAGAAAACCATATGCTGCAATGCAACATCTAATGCTCCTGCTGATGGGCGTATGTACCCGAAACATGTCAAAGTAAGAATACATCAATAAATTACCTAGTTGCATCAAGTTGGCATTTCACTTTAATACCCTCCATGTTTGCTCTCCTCATCCTGTGTGTATGTGCTGTATATTTCAGTACTGTATGGTGGCTAGTTCTTCCCATTTTGGCTGAATTATTTATTTCTGTGTAGTGTTGCCACCACAGCCACCTACCTCTCTCCATTTTATTTTGCTCCAGTCACACTACCTGGCCAAACCTCTCATGGAATCATCTGCTGGAATGGTAAAGTTCTTTGAGGCAGATAAGTACTAATGTGCAGAAGCTTGTAGTAATATGAAATTATAATGGCAGATATGATAGAATTATTGTAGATACCAAAGACTGTAATGTTATCTGCTGTCCATGAACAATGTGCATACGCAACACAACCCCCACCACCACCCCCACCTCTTTCTTCTCCTGCTTCTCATCGCCATGTGCTGACAATGATAGCTCATTTTGTCATGTAGCTTGTGTTTTTTTGTGCAAATTGCACAATGTTACGGCTTGTCCATCAAGATACCTTACTTTAAAACTACCTGAGATACATTTGCGCGAAATTTTATGTCAAGGGTTTGCAATAAATTTCAAATGTACTTTTTTAGTTTGTTTCATTTCATTGTGAATTAATATTACGGTAAACCTCATAACAAAACTGTTGGATGTTCAGACATAAGAAAAATAAGCAAATTAAAAGCAATTTTTGGGGTAGGATTAGTAATGTGGCTGCTCATTACTCGGGAATGTAGATAGGGAAACATTTGTACTTTACTAATTTGGCTGTGTAAGTATGGTGAATGATGGTGATGATGAAGCAAAAAAGGATTTGGAAGAAAGTGATCATGGCCTAATCGATGCACTTGCGTAGAGGAACTGAGGAAGATTATGAAAATCCTCAGGATAGACAGTTCCCCAGCTGAGATTCGAACTGGGCACCGCACCAGTTAAAGTCTACAGCATTACTGCTTCACCACCCTACTGAATTATGAAACACTTGAAAGCTGTATTATATAAATTTTGAAGTAATAATCAGTAGAAATGTATTTTTCTTTTCATATTACTTATCAACAGACATTCTTTTCACACACATTATTTTAGTATATCAACCACTAATCTATACACATAACCTTTTATACACAAATATTAATTTTCACATTCGTACCGTGCATCGTGATATACAAGTTTTTTATTTACCAACTAATGCACAAGTGATTGTCTGAAAAACAATATTAAAATTTACATTAAAATAGCTCTGACATATTTCAGTGCAATCACACCATTCTCAGGGAGCGCATTATTCATGCTTGCTAGAGTTACTCTTGTTAAAACAGCTAATTATGGTACATCGGTGTGTGATTCAGTGGTGATATGGCTGCATATATTAGTAGGTCCTTGTTGGTATGTGTATGTTGCACTGTTCGGAAGTAGACTGAGTCTACTTCCGAACAGTGCAACATACACACAAGTGTAACTTAACAAGCATGAATAATGCACTCCCTGAGGATGGTATGACTGCACCAAAACATGTCAGACCTATTTTAATATAAATTTTAATATTGTTTTTAAGACAATTACTTGTGCATTAGTTGGTGAATAAAAATCTTTGACAAATATTAATGTTGTATTTTGTTGTTAGTAAACTTGTGGAAGGTGTTACGAGCATATCAGTTAACTTTGTAATATGTATATATAACATATGTATTGGTAATTATGTGTTTATTGTGGTGTGATGGAAGCTATCTGTATTTTTGTTAATTTCTACTGAATTAAAACCTGTCTGCTAGTACCTTAATCTGTCTTTATTCAGTTAATGAAGCACAGTTTTGCATGATTATTTTTTAATACTTGTAGGTGCAGTAAAGTGTTCTTGCACTGCATTTTGCTTCAGTTATATTTTGTTTCCTTTATTATGATTATTTTAGGTTCTACATTCCTAATTTGGCACGCCTGCCTGCCCACATGCATGTTTGTCCACGCTGCCTGCCTTCGCCTGATTCCGGTCAACGGTAACAGAGAGAATAATTACTGTTGAAGTTTCTGTTCTCTTCCAGAGGTTTGCAGCTGTGTAACCAGGCTCTCTGCCTTTGCTTTCTTCTTGTATGTTTTTCAGCCTTAAAAACAATTCTGCTCCTCCTCCCCCTTCTTCAGTTTTCTGAAGCAGCAGATGAAGTTTCAAGCCAGACAGTGCCAACAGCCACAAGGGGATCAGCTACCACCAACGCAGCAGCAGCAGCACAGCATCCACAACATCTCTATGCTGGTCTGGAATTCACAGAAGACCCATTTCGAAATTACCGTTATGAGGATCCTTTCAATATATCGGATCCATTTGATGACGAGAGGGATGTTAAATCATCTCCAACCAGTGGTGCCAAGCTTGACCCATTTGGACTTGAAATTGATTCTGGTTTTGCAAGTGAGTTTCCCACCCCAACATCTAAAATGAATGGAGGGGTGTCAACGGACCCATTTGCTGCTGGCCTTGGATTAAAAGCTCATACAGACATACCACCTGAGGACCAGCAGCTGGCATGGGCAGCAGCTGAGAGCCTCCAACTGGAGGAGGAGCGTCGCAAAAGACTGGAGCAGGAGCAGGCTGATCTGGAATATGCCTTGGCTCTTAGCAGGGAAGATAAGTCAAGGAGAGAGGTGTGAGGTAACATGTAGTACACATAAGCAGGATAGCAAGACTGAGAACTTGACATATGTAGGCAACACACCATGATTGATGCATTAGTGCTCCATCTAAAGTATGTTATGTGTTTATTTGAAATTTTCAAATAAATGTTTTGCTGATTTATGTTGAGTGCCATGAAGATTAGAGTTACTGTTGAACTCTAAAATTGGGAACTGCCCATATTATATATAATACACTGTTTTGTGATATCTCCTCCATTGGACATTAATTCATAGGAACACAGTGTCCAAGGACCTGGGTTTGGTACCTTGTTGAGTACTTTTTTATGAGATTAAGTTAATTGGGCATATAAATTGTGATGTATTGTTAGTATGTTTTGTCCATTAGAGTACGGAGGAAAGTGAACCATAAAACTTCCCTTTAGAATTACATTGCACTCAAGGCCTACATTTGTTAATTGTTCCCACTTACTATCCGTGATGTTAAGTGGTGACATTAACAATACGGCAGGACAGAAGAAGACAGTATTTAGTAATAAAGATAAATTAGTAATGGCACTGCAGTTGATTGCCATAAAAATAACAACAAAGACTTTATACATATTTATGTGTTTTTTATATATATATATATATATATATGTATATTATATGTCAAGAATGTACATTTCTTCTTTGTTCAGTCTTATGTATATACAGACATTACACAGTAATATGGGCATAATAGAAGTTATTAAATGTCAATAACTAGAATAAGTGAGAAGAGAATGTGAAGAACTAAGGACTGTTTGTGTTTGTGGATTAGTTTGAAATTCATCCTGAAATGTAGTGCGTGTGGTAAAACGGCTGCAGCTTGGCACCAAAGATGTAGTTTCTCTGTTCTAAGACCTAGCCTGCTGTTTCACAAGGTTTGCCAAGAAAACCTTTACTTGGGAAGACCACTCTTTGTACTAAGTGTATATAAACAGAAAGTCCTTTAAGCACATTTGAAACTCCTTTCTCTGATTGGTTTGGTTATTTTTATTGTGTTTTTACTGTGGCTGGAATCACTTGCAGACTGAGATATCTGATCTTTCTTGGTGTTTTAAAACATTTGCATTGAGATTTAAAGTGGATAATTTATTCCATTTATTAGCCCTGTTCATAATCCAAGCATATCAGTATTAAGCTGGTATGTTAGCAGGTTTACTAACGGTATTATAAGAATTGCCTGCTCACTCTTCTAACTGCCTGTGTTTTATAGTTGGCCTTCAAAGTCATTCACTCTTAGCATTCCCATGTTTCATAATAAGGTGAGCTTCAGGAGAAAGTATGCTTCCTACATATGGGGCAGTAATTTATTTGATCCTTTTACAGACAGAGCTGAGAGACAGTTACAACTTACCAGGCATATCCTTTTGTAAATGGAGATGATCCTATGACTGATTTACAAGATTCACCCACACTTATGATTTTTGTGGTTTGATTTAATTGGACATTTTACAGAAAATTCAGAGTGTTGATTATTTGAACCATAAGTTGAGAGAGATTATATTTTACCAGATGCAGTATTATTAAAACTAGTAGACATGCTGGCAACTTGTACAGCTGTCAGCATAAGTGTGCAGTGACACGGAACATGAAATGTAAAACATCCTCACTACTCCACCTCTCCCACCCTTCACCATAGTTGTGACATAGTCAAACCTGCTGTTGGTCACAGTGTATTAATGATAGTGCAGGTACCTGAAGAATATTCTTGTAAGCCATGCCAGCTTTGAAGGACTGTTCTGTTTCATTCACTGTCTACATTGCCAACTTAAGAGAAAGTCAGTGGAAGTTGAATGCTCTGTATAATAACATTTAAGTATGAGAGACAGTACAAAATTAATTCCACATATTTTTTTTTCTCAGAAACATATATCATGGGTACATACTTTACAGAGTTGAGATTATTTTTGCACAAAGTCTCATTTTTAATCAACACACTTAACCTTCGTGTGAGATGCTGTATGCTGGTTGCATAATACCCTTTGCTGTAGCATCAGAGCTCTTCACACATGCTGTGTTTCAGCTCATTGGAGTGCATTTTTCAGAGGCCAAAAAGATGGCAGTTGGAAGATGTTAAATTGGTACTGTAGGGAGGATGAGGGAGAACAGTCCACCCCATTGTTGCAGTTGCCTCCCTTGTACAATGGCTGGTGTGGGGTCTGGCTGTCATGCAGGAAGAAGACTTGATTCATCTTCCTGTTTGGCCAAACCCTTTGAATTTTGTATTTTAACTTAACTTGATGCCTGCAGCGCATAGCTCACTTGCCATGATGCGGCTGTTATCCTGAATAAACGCATCAACCTTGTCTTTTGTCTCCATCATAACTGCCATGGCTGCAGGGCCAGTCACCAGTGTCCTCACCACCTTAAAACAATGGGCCCAGCATCTGAGCTGACATCTGTGGCATCCCCACCATACACACTACTCAGTTATCTACAGATCTCTTTCAGACTGGAACCTCCCACAGTATGAAATTCAGTCTCCATTCTCTGCCTAGTATGTACATCCACAATATCTGCCATTTTGCACTACTGCTGTGTTGAATGCACATGACTGACAGCAACTGGATCTGGACAGTGTCAGTATCTAGTGGATAAGGCCAGAAATGCTTTGCGGCACCACATTAGATGAAATAAAATAGAAGTAATTACTTTCATACCAGCATTTGGAATGTTGCCAGTGTGGGGACTGGAGATGGACAGACTGTGAGGCAGACCTCAGTGACTGTGCCCTTTCCTCTTTGTAGCTTACAGCTCCAATACCTAATATTATATGAAGAGTATGATCACAGGTTTTGGTGTAATTAGCAAACATGATTAGTTTTAGTGTTCTCCTTTTACAGTGTCAGTCACTTTATTACCCCCAGCCTCTCACTACAGCTTTCTATTCTGAATGTTCCAGAAAACTGGTCTGGCTGCAGCTATATTGGGATATGCCAAGCCATAGTTTCAGGTTTTTAGGGCTTACCAACCTCCTCCCCCTTTTTTAACTATACATAGTTATGAAAATAGTGGGTCTTGTACTACAGCTGTGTTGTTGCTATGAGTTTACTGCAAGAACTCTAGATAGAGCTGTGGAGCCCAGCACTGAAATATTCAGATTTTCTGTGCCTTTTAAACTATACTGCAACCAGTAAAATTTATGTTACTGGAAACATGAGTTATCTCTTTAACAAACCATTGTTTTCAAAGGTAGTCTGTGACCAACAGAATAGGAATAACCAACTTAGGAAAGTGCTAATACTTCACCCTTACTGTTAAAATTCTTAACCACTTGTCTGCTTTCCATGTGTAGATGAAGGCTATGTATGGACAGTGACTGTTCTTCAGAAATTAGTCATTGCAAAGTGAAACGGAGAATTCCGTGTTCATAACAAATGCTACGGAAGTCTTCCAACAGGAATTTATTGATAGAGCACTCACGATAGATCAGATCTCATAAGCAGTTTTGTATATTTGAGATGGACTGTACGGCTTGTAACAAGAAACTCTTTAGAAACAGAATAAATAAGCTGTGATACAGCCATCACATGTATTAATTCCAGGGTGAAAATTAAGCTAATGTACAAAAGATGCAGACTTTCTGTTCACCGGTGTATCTCGTGTGAGCATCTAAAATAGCAAAGAGGAACTAATTTTGGAGTTAAAAAAATACTATGTGTACATGTGTGTGTGTTTGCGTGTGTTTAATGGTAATTTCTGATTTACTCTCTGTGATACATTTTGTTAATCTTTGTCTGCAGAGTGCCCTGTTATTTGTTTTAAAGAAATGCGAAGCTTTGACAGGTTGGGTAGTTATGCATGGTGTAACATATTTACTTCAACTGCAGGTAACCAACAAACAGCCTAGCCTACATTGTGGCCTTACTATTGGAACCACAGAATTTAAGTTACAAGATGGCTTCAAGAATAGCAACGTGGAAGCATGACTTTTGCACAAATTCCTTGTCATCTCCATATTTTTATTTAAAATTAACAATTTTTATGAACATGGAATGAAAATATATCTTGAGGTTCTTGAATTGGAATTGCCCTGAAAGGAGACGGAGCTTTCTAATATGTTCATGTTACCCATATTTTATCCCTAAACCCCACATAGAAGTGTGACAGAATAATTTGACTACCAAATGTAACATAGCAGTGCATATAAACTGATCTTTTCCACATACATAACAGGTTAGTGGCAACATGCAATATTTGTGTGAAAGTATAATTACGTTAACTACTTTTATAGCTGTACAAAATTTTATATTTTAAAGAGTATTATAGAGCAATTCTCTCGGAGGGCATTATGTCAAAATGTAGCACACGATGTTGCAGGTGTATACAACTATCTCTTGGCTTGAAGCACTTTCAGAACTGTGGCAGTTCTTATACGTTTAATACAAGAACACTCATAATTACCATGTTGGCACAATATAAGTATAGCACATTAAAATTTTTAATTGGATAGTAAATACATGGAAAAACTAATCACATTGTATAATAGAATTGGCAAGCTCGAAATTTAAACTAGGAAGCAGAGTTTTATAGAATAAAATACAATGTTATAGGCTCTGAATTTGGCATTGAACCCAATTCTAGGCCAGGATTCTTGGGTTGCTACCCTCATCTTCTGTTAGTTGAATCTTGGATTGCCTGAAATCCTCTAGGCAAGGTGGAAACTGATTTGTGAACATTGTCACAAATAACTACATTCTGATTCTCCTTCTCCACTTCCTCAATCACTACAGTCCATAGTGAACCTTGGCTTCTGATACAGTCCTCCATTCCTTCTGGTGTGTGGCAACTGTATGCCAGTTTCTTATTCCTTGTATCTTCATATCCTCCTCAATCTCTTCAGACCATAACTAAATACATTGCAATTACATTTTGTATTGCTGTGATTGAAAATTACAGTGCCTAATTTATGGCAAATTATTGTTGAAAAATAAAATTGCCCAAAAGAGTGGGGAGTAAATATTTGACACAGTAAATAACAGATTTTATCAAATTATCCATCATTTCAAAAAGGGCAGCATATTGACCCATTTTGAGTATTATAATATACCTTTCTTTAAAAAGAAAACCACCCTAGAGTCAGTCCATTTGTTATATTCCCATCTGGCTTACACAACATAGTAAGTAGCCATTCATTTGTTTCACAGAGGATACATGTTTGTGGAGGCAGGACCATATTTGTTTGTAGTTGCTGCACAAAGAAAAATTTTTCAAAATCAAATGTTGGAGTCACGATGAGCAAATTGTAGTTGGAATTTGGACAATATAAAATAGTGGGTGATGTAATAAAATTCAAGATGGTATTTTTGGTTTCACAGAATGCTGCTTATAGTATTTATGTATACAGGGAACCAGACTGTTCTGAATTATATCCTTTTTTCTGGAAAGGGCATTTTCCTCGTTCATAGAATGCAGTTACCTTGTGGTTTTAATTGTAAGGTAAGGCAATTTATCAGTCTTATGATGTGTCTGTCACAAAGTGAAATAGGTTTGGCTGTATCTGCCTCTGATATAGATTTTTGTCAGTTGTAATTTGACACATTTATTGTTTTGTGTATATAATAGAAATGTTAACCATTTTTGGTTTTATTCATTTTTTGATAGCTTATAGATCTTCCAGAATAAGTATTAGGTGCTGTGGTGGAAAATGCATTCTCTGTTTTGAGGCAAAGTTAAAAACCTGTTCGATGGTAATAATATCCCTTTTGGTTAATATCTGTGTAAATTACAATAATGTGGTGCTTTTGAGTCAAGGTCTTGTCACAAGGTAATGAATATTTAACTGTAAGTTGTATTTTGACATTTCAGTTGGTATGTTAAGTCTGTTATATTGTAGTGTTTATGTTGATAGGCATTGTTACTGAAAGTCCAGAGTCCTCCAGAGACTTGTGTACCTGCAGAAGAAGTGAATGGTGAATTGAGGTTATTATTAAAATTTGTCACTTGAAGGTAGGTCGATCCCAGTTTTGATTGGTGTACCTCTCCGTGTTACAAGAACTATCTGGAAATTATTCTTCACTGCTCACATGTGTGTACCTATCTCTCAAGAGGTCAGTTGGCATAAAAGAATCAAGAAAATGGCATTTAGTAATGTGTTGTTCAATGGAAATACGTATTCATGGATTCATTTTCATTGCAACTTTGTAACCCATGTAGACACATGTATTCCTGCAAGAGCATATCAACAAACCAGTAGGGTACAAATGCTTATATTTTTCCCCCCCCCCCCCTTCCCCCTTTTTTAATCTCCTATTTGGTAT
>Ga0123357_10004734_pt1 | contig 16094 bp, 18 predicted proteins | sample TergutEmb28metaG_FD_89873 | JGI IMG/M metagenome (GOLD analysis project Ga0123357, IMG submission 89873) | Embiratermes neotenicus P4 segment gut microbial communities from Petit-Saut dam, French Guiana - Emb289 P4 | ecosystem: Host-associated > Arthropoda: Insects > Digestive system > Gut ... | reverse complement strand
GTGGGCAATATTCTCGCTATTTTCGCAAAAGAATATTTCTTACTGCTAATCATAGGGGCGGCTATCGCTTTTTCGGCAGGCTATTTCATCATTCACCGCTGGTTGGAAAACTATGTGAAGCAGACAAGTATCTCCGCTTGGATATATTTTTCGATTCTTTTTGTTCTGGCATTGATAATTGTCCTTTGCGTCGGCTGGCAAGTGTATAAGACGAGCGTCGAAAATCCGGCGGAAGTGGTGAAAAAGGAATAAAAACTATAAATTAAAAAAACGATCTTTGACATATTGATTTACACGTTTTTTTGCAATTATCAGCAAAAACAATTATATTTGCCATAAAATAAAATCAATGCATTATGGATGAATTATTGTCATACATTTCAATCGATCCGGACATACGGTCTGGAAAACCTTGTATTAAAGGAACGCGCATTACCGTAGGTGATATTTTGCAATGGTTAGCTTCTGGTATGAGCTTTACAGAAATTTTAGACGATTTTCCATTGTTGAAAGAAGAACATATTCGGGCAGCATTGGCTTTTGCTGCAAACAGAGAAGCATATACCAAAATTGTTGCCGCATGAAATTATTGTTGGATGCTAACGTTTCATGGAGATTGACTTCTATTCTAAAGGAACACTTTGGCGAATGTATTCATGTGGATGATGTTCCTAATCTTACATTTCCTGCAAAAGATACGAAAATATGGCAGTACGCAAAAGATAACGAATATACTATTATAACTCACGATAATGATTTCAACGATTTAATTGCCATAAGAGGTTTTCCGCCCAAAATAGTTTGGTTGAGAACGGGAAATTCCAGTCGAAAATCCACGATTGATTTATTGATTCGTTCAAAACAATCCATATTAGAATTATTAATATCTGAAGAATCCGGATTATTAGAAATATTCTAATCATTTTTGACAATAATATAAAAAGGCGTGTAAGTCAATTCAAAAGCTTACACGCTTTTTATTTGCAGTGAATAAAAATCATTTTAATAACATACAGTCATGATTAAAACAGTTAATTTACAAAAAATCTTCCGCACGGAAGAAGTAGAAACGTATGCGTTGAACGACGTCAGTCTTGAAATTAATGATGGTGAATTTGTCGCCATTATGGGGCCTTCGGGTTGTGGTAAAACCACATTGCTCAACATTTTGGGCTTGTTGGATAACCCAACCGGTGGTGAGTATTATCTGAATGATATTGAAGTCGGCAAATACTCCGAAAAGCAACGGACAAGGTTGCGCAAGGGAGTTATCGGATTTGTTTTCCAAAGTTTCAACCTCATCGAAGAGTTGAATGTTTATGAAAACATTGAGCTTCCCTTGTTGTATATGGGCGTTTCAGGTTCCGAACGCCGAAAACGAATTCAAGCGGCAATGGACAGAATGGAAATATCACATCGCGAAAAACATGTTCCGCAACAGCTTTCCGGAGGACAACAGCAACGCGTAGCGATTGCCCGAGCCGTCGTTGCCAATCCCAAACTGATTCTGGCAGATGAGCCGACAGGTAATCTGGATTCTAAAAACGGGAAAGAAGTGATGAATTTATTAACCGAACTCAACAAGGACGGAACTACCATTGTGATGGTGACTCATAGCCAACACGATGCAGGATATGCCGGCCGAATCGTCAATTTGTTCGATGGACAGCTGGTAACGGAGGTAATTCTTTAAGAATTAAGAGTATTGAGTTTCTTAAACATCTTAAGTATTGAATTATGATAAAACATTATTTAAAAGTAGCTTTCCGCAATATGTGGAAATACAAGATGCAATCGGGCATTAGCATTGTCGGCTTGGCAATGGGTTTTATCTGTTTTGCATTGGCCATGCTGTGGATACGTTACGAAATGTCGTATGATAAATTTCATCGAGATGCCGAACGAATTTATGTGATTTATGAACCTAATACATTTTCTCACAGCGGGCTAAGTCGAGATATTAATTTCCGTACAGCTGCCTTGTTGAAAGAAATATTTCCCGAAATCAGCGATGCGAGCGCTGTCGCACCGCTAAGGAATGTGACGGGTTCCCCAATTAAAATAGACGGGATAGAACATTCGGCATTTTTTATTCAAATTGATTCTGCTTTTTTCAGAATGTTTGATATCCGGATTTTGGAAGGCAATCGTGATTTTCTGATTCCGCTCAGCAATAAAGTAGCCATCACACAACAGAAAGCCCGCGAATGGTTTGGTAAGGAAAATCCTATCGGCAAAGAACTGATTGATTATGGCAACAAAAAGACAATCTGCGCAGTAGTAGCCGGATGGAATCAACAAAGCAATTACCGGTTCGACCTCATCGAATCGTTACAAATGAATTATCCATGGAATGAATCAAGAGGCGAAAATATATTGATTAAATTACTGCCAGGGACCAACGTCGAAGTATTTAAGAAAAAATTAGCCGAGTTTAAGGATAAAAAAGAAATTGATAATAATACCGGTAGTATTACTATTAAGAACCTAACGCTTATTCCACTGACTCAAATTCGATATAAAGACACTGATATAAATCGGGAAGTCAGTTTTCAGTATATCGTCTATTTTGCGATAGCCGGTCTGTTGGTCATTTTTTGCAGCCTGCTTAATTATCTGATTTTGTTTATAAGCCGTTTTCGCATTCGGCAAAAAGAATTGGCGTTGCGGATGGTTTGCGGTGCATCGGGAAGCTCGCTTTTCCTGCTTTTATCGGTAGAATTTCTACTAATGCTGTTTTTTGCTTTCGGATTGGGATTAGCATGTGTACGACTTGTACTTCCTACCTTCCAAAATTAGCCGAAATTCATAGCGATGCAATAACTGTTTACGGACAATTGAGCGCGTATGTATTAGCCGTTATCCTGCTTTCCCTCCTGATTTTTTTGCTGATTCTGCTTGTTTTCCGAAAAAGAGCTTTGAATGTGTCGATTCGAAAAGGGCGGTCGAATCTTTTCCGCTACGCTTCGATTGTATTACAACTGATTATCAGTATTGGTTTTATTTTTTGTACTTCCATTCTGTTAAAACAGATTTACTATCTGCATCATACTTCCGATATAGGATTCAGTTACACAAACATTGCCAACGTAGCCGTTTATCCGGTTGATGAAAAAGTATTGACAAATCAGTTAAAAAACATTCCCGAAATAACCGATATATTATTATTGTCGGATGTCACTGCTACACCTTTGTTTCCCCTTGCAAGCAGGAGCTCTACCGGTATTGACGAATGGGATGAAAAGCCTTCGGGGAAAAAACCGGTAGTTCTGAGTATAAGACGCTATTTTTCAGGGCACATTATAGATTTTTATGGTATTCAATTGCTGAAAGGGGAATGGCTCGACGAGAACGATTCCATTAATGTATTAGTTAATGAAGCGGCAGTCAAGGCGTTTGGTTGGAACGATCCGATTGGTAAATCGTTTGATATGAATGATAAAAAAGCAGGTTACAAAGTAAAAGGAGTAGTAAAAAATATCTATAATCTTCTTCCTACTATGCCGCCAAGTCCTTGGTGTTACAGCCAAAAGGGATATCCATACTTCGGAAACAGCGGTGGAGGCATTCCCATAAAATACCAGGAAGGAACTTGGAAAACTACCAAGGCAAAAATCGAAAACTTGCTGGAAAAGGAATACAAAGATGCTCGATACAAGAATATTACTCAAGCAGAAGAAGCCTACGATGATATGTTTGCTTCGGAAGCAGCTTTACTGAAATTATTAAGCTTTGTATCTCTGATTTGCATTGTTATTTGCCTGTTTGGCTTTGTTTCTATTGTCAGTCTGACTTGTGAAGAAAGGCGCAAGGAAATTGCCATCCGCAAAATCAACGGTGCAACGATTCATGACATTCTGATTATCTTTTTCCGGGAATTTACCGCCTTGCTCGCTTTGGGCGCACTCGTGGCTTTCACGTTTGGGTATTATATCATGAAAAAGTGGCTCGAACAATACAACCTGCAAACCACTATTCCGTTATGGCTTTATGTAGCGATATTGTTGGCGCTGGCGTTGATTATTATCCTCAGTGTCGGTTGGCGGGTATATAAGACGAGTAATGAAAATCCGGCGGAGGTGGTGAAAAGGGAGTGAAGAATTAAAAACTAAAAAGCGTTCTTTGAAATAACAGATTTACACGCTTTCTGTAATTGTTTACAAAAAAGAAAGATTATTCAATCTCAAGGCATGCTTTGTCTTTCATTTCGAATAGAGAACAAAAGTCAGTGATCTGATTTGTAGTCAAATTTCCGGTTCGCAGCCATACAATTTTAGGCGGACAACCATTTATAATACCAATATCAAAAAAATCGGCATCGAAAGTAACAATTACGAAATTATTCTTTCTGGCATAATCCCAAATATCAATATCTTCGGCATTTGTTAATCCCAATTCCCGTACTTGTCTGGAATCGGGGTAACAATCCAATAATTTCGGAACAATCCGGTAAGAAATATTTTGATCGAACAACAGTTTCATGCGTATTGAACCTTGTGTTCCCGTTCTGCAGCAAATGCAAGGCATGCTAATATATCGGATTCTGTAAGTTCAGGGAAATCTTCAATGATTTCATCGAAAGTCATTCCTGCTGCCAGCCAGCTTAAAACGTCATATACAGTAATTCGAGTACCTTTGATGCAAGGTTTACCAAATCGAATATCGGGATTGCGTGTAATAATTTGTTTATAATCAATCATTGTAATAAAAGTTTTTACAAAAATAATAATTAAAAATTAGAAATCAAAATAAAATAGTTATGATTAAAATAGTGAATTTACAGAAAAAGAAATTATTTTATTATTTATTGTTTTTCCTTGTTGTAACCTCATGCGGGAAAAACAAAAATCCGGGATTATCGGACAAGGAGTTGTTTTCTCAGAAAGAAACAACAGATACCACAAAACTGTCAACTAATAATTCAGATACGGCAACTTATGTGGTCCCTCCGGGAATCAAATTCAAGGAATCAAGAGCTATCGATCCGGCGAATCCTCCTGTTGTCTTGGATATTGCAAAAGGGAATTTTTTATTAGATGCCAAATGGTATGCCTCTATGGAAAATGGAGCGGGGCGGAAACCAAAGATATTTTTATCTTGTTTATCTTCAATTTCGCCAAGATAATAGGGGGTTGCTTGCGCAGTGGCAATTCCGGCAAGTTTTATTCTGCTATATAATTAGGTATTAAGTATGAGTCAAAAATTGCGGATAATCATTAAATTTTTCGTACCTTTGCAGCCTGATAAATAGATGTGTCGCAATGAATACTGTTCGCAAAGGTAGTTTTATCATTCTCTGCTCCCTATTCAGACTATCGCTCTCCGCGCAAACAATCTACACGCTTCCCGTCGAAGAACTGTTTGAAAGGGGAATACAAAATAGTGTTGCGATTCAGGCATCGATTGTAAAAACTCAAATTTCAGACGAAAAAACATCGCTTGCCAAAAATAAACTGTTGCCTCGCATTGCCGTTGACGGTACATTCGGATATGTGGGAACCCCCGTTGTTTTGAATACCGACCTTTCGTTTTTAGAACGCAGTTCAATCCCCAAATGGAAACAAAACTACGGAATCACCGCCCAACAGCCACTCTACGAAGGAGGACGAATTCGTAACGAGATAAAAAGAAGCGAGTTGGAAAAAGAAGTTGCAAATCTGTCACTCCAAAACGATAAATCGGACTTGAAACTTTGGTTGATGGGTAAATATCTGGATTTATTCAATCTGTACAAAAGACGGGATGTTTACGCCCAAAACATAGAAGAAGCAAAAAAACGGCTGCACGACATCGAAAGGATGAAAGAGCAAGGCATTGTTACCACTAACGACGTTTTACGAAGTAAACTTTTACTGACCAATTTCGATTTGGCCTATAAAGAGACGACCAACGACATTGCATTGGTATCTCAACAATTGGACATTGTCTTAGGGATGGACGAAACCACTCTCTTACAACCCGATTCGGCATTCTTAACAACCTACATGAAAATTCAGCCCGAAAATGAATATGTGAATCAGGCTTATTTGCAGAATCCGGGCTTGAATATTGCTCAAACAAATATTTCATTGGCTCAAAACGCCTTACAACTTACTAAAGCCGATTATTTACCGTCGCTATCTTTAGGAGCCGGCTTAGGTCTTACCCGACCGATTCCGTATCTTGTTCCGGCGGAAGATCTCTTTTTCAACACATGGGGAATAACGCTCAATTTATCTTATAATCTCTCGGCTTTTTTTGATAAGAAACATAACACGAATACTGCCAGACAGCAGATACAGTTGCAGGGACTGTTTCAGGAACAACAGAAACAGACCATTCGTACGGAAATAAGAGCGGCTTATCTGAAACATCAGGAGGCGGAGGACCGGATAACAGCATTACAGGAATCTCTGGTACAGGCAAAAGAGAATTATCGTATTCAAAATAACAAATATTTCAATCAACTGACTATTTTAACCGATCTATTAGATGCAACCACCACGCAGCTTAATGTGGAATTGCAGCTTACGGCGGCTAAAACCAATGCAATATATACTTACTATCAATTGTTGAAAGCAAGCGGAAACTTATAAATTATGGACGAACAGAAAACAACTCATCATACGCCGGTACCCTCGGAACACGAAGAGCATAAGCCTACGCCTAAAAGACGGCGGCTTAACATTATCCTCAATACTATTAGCGTTTTACTTGCGTTGATCGGTATCGTATGGGTTTCTCACTATTTTTTTCGATATTATCGGTACGCGATCACTAATGATGCCATGATTGACCAATACATTACGCCAATTAACGCACGGGTTTCAGGTTATATCAAAGAGATCCGTTTTACGGAACATCAATTTGTACATGCCGGAGATACGCTACTGGTTATCGACGACCGTGAATATCGTATTAAACAAATGGATGCGGAAGCCGCCCTGATGGATGCAAAAAATTCGGTGTCGGTACTGTCGTCCGGCATCGCTACCGCTTCTACCAACGTAGCGGTTTCCGAAGCTAACATCGAAGAGGCGAAAGCCCGCTTATGGAAATTGGAACAAGATGTCAAACGATATAAAAACTTGCTGGATGCCGAATCGGTCTCGCAACAACAATACGACCAGATAAAAAGCGATCATGACGCACAAAAAGCTCATTTAGACGCACTTTTGAAACAAAAAGAATCTTTGAAGTCAATATCGGCGGAAACTGCTAAACGACAAGGCAGTGCAGAAGCAAACATTTTGCGGCGTCAAGCCGATTTGGATATGGCGAACCTTAATCTTTCCTATACGGTAATCTTGGCTCCTTATGACGGCTACGTAGGCCGGCGCACACTCGAAGCCGGACAATTGGTTCAAGCCGGACAAACGATTACCAGTTTGATGAAAAATGATGAAAAATGGGTTACTGCCAACTATCTTGAAATGCAAATCGAACATATTTATATCGGACAACAAGTACGCATCAAAGTGGATGCCATACACGGTAAAACATTCGACGGACGTGTAACCGCTATCTCCGAAGCTACCGGGTCGAAATTTTCGATGCTTCCTACCGACAACTCCGCCGGTAATTTTGTGAAAATACAACAACGGATTCCGGTACGCATCGACTTTGAAAACATATCCGACGATGATCTGAAACAATTGCGCGCCGGAATGATGGTTACCACCGAAGCCATAAAGAGATAAACCATGGCGCTGGTAGTTCCTCTGATAAAAAGCACGCGGCAAGATCCGTTTCGGGAGTGGGTGCCGGTCTGGCTCAAAGCCGTTGTAGGCGTCACGATTCTTGTTCCGATCATGCTTGTCAATGGAGCGTATAGCGGAAGTAATATCGATATATCCGGATTTCTGGGAGTTCTGTCGGAAGATATTAATATGGCGTATTATGCCGCTTCGGCAGGAATGGCGATCGGTTATTTAGTTACTCCGAAAGTGAGACCGGTTGCCACAGTCAAAACGATTCTTCTCATTGCCCTTTTAAGTCAGGTTATCCTCAGCATTATTTGCGCCGAAACCAATTACATGGAAGTCATCACGGTTTGCAGCTTCCTGATCGGCTATCTCAAAACCTTTTCTTTAGTGGAAGTATTTGCTATACTGATGCCGATTTTCAGTCCAAGCAATACCCGTAACGAATTTTATGCCAAATACCTTCCCATTTCTTTGGCTTGCGGACAATTATCACTGATACTCACGTCAGAGTTGGCGAATCTTTACCGTTGGCAGTACATGTATTATTTTATGGTGATGCTGTTGCTTGTTTCCATTATTGTCACACTAATCACCATGCGATATACCCGCAAATTAGACCGTATTCCTATTAAAGATATCGACTGGATAAGCCTTTTTCTCGTTTCCGTTTGCTATATGAGCATTATTTATTTTACCACGTATGGCAAAACAAAAGATTGGCTTGCTTCAAAAACCATAGTAACCGCCATCGTCTTAAGCATTGTTACCGGATGGCTTTTCGTCCGGCGGCAATTTTCCGAACGTCCGTTCCTCGATCTTTCTCTGTTAAAAAACAGAAGTTCGGCGACAGTTTATACCTTGTCGTTTGTTTTGATGTTTTTTGTTTCATTTTCCATTTTGGTTTCGTCCTATACCACTTCGGTTCTGCAACTCGACAATACCCACGTGAACCGGTTGTATTTCTTTATGCTTCCCGGTTTTGCTGTAGGAGGCTTTATGACTTATTACTTTTTTATCAAAGAAATCCGTATGGCATGGCTTATCTTTATCGGATTTGCCTGTCTGGCGCTTTCCACAGGGCTTCTCTATTTTTTGGTGACACCCGACGGATTATATGAAAAACTTTTCATTCTGATGTTTCTGCGCGGAGTGGGCATGCTCGTTCTTTTCGCGGCATTTTCCATTTACGGTATTGCCGGACTTACCGCCAAACAGATTACCTACAACGGATTTTTCATCGTAAGCGCCCGTTCGGCTTTGGCTCCGGCGGTAGGAGCTTCGATCCTGAGTAACTGGCTCAACGTGTTGCAACAAAAAAACATAACGCTTCTCTCCGCCGGCATCGACACACAAAATGTAACGGCAATGAGCCAATTTTCCGCTTCCGTCAAAGCAGCGCTGGCACAAGGCCGGAGCATTGAAGAAGCCCAGCAATTAGCGACCAATGCGTTATATCGGCAAGTACAGATACAGGCATACATCGTCAGCATCAAAACCATTGCCGGCTGGATGTTGATATTGGGAATCATTTTGTTAATCGGTATCTTGCTCTATTTCTTCCGGTTTATGCCGGTAAGACTGACAAAGATCGGAAAGGATATGATAGGAGAATAAGATTGCTGATTTAAATTAATATATTACCTTTGAAGGAAAATAAACAGATGGAGGATTCGACATTAAAACAAAAAACGGCAAAAGGACTTTTTTGGGGAGGATTTGGTAACGGATTCCAGCAATTAATCAATGTGGGTTTTGGTATTTATTTTGCAAGAATTTTATCCCAAGATGATTATGGTTTGATTGCTATGTTGGCAATTTTTACGGGAATAGCCTCTACAATTATCAATTGCGGGTTTTCGACTGCTTTGATTAATAAACAGGATGCTACGCATAAAGATTATAATGCTGTTTTTTGGTTTGCTTTTTTTACCGGATTAATTTTATATATTATCCTTTTTTTCAGCGCTCCGCTTATTGCACAGTTTTATAGAGAACCTAAACTGATTCAATTGTCTCGATTTATATTCCTCAGTTTCTTTTTATCCGGCTTAGGAATAGCTTCTTATACCGTTTTGCTTAAAAAATTGATGATTAAACAACAAGCAATTATTGATGTATCATCCTTATTGGTATCTTCTATTATAGGTCTCATTTTGGCGATAAAAGGGTATGCCTATTGGGCGCTTGCGATCCAGAGCGTCACTTATATTTCTTTGAATTCTGTATTGCGATTGATTGTTGCACCTTGGAAACCTACCCTGAACTTTAATTTTTCCCCTCTGAAACAAATGTATTTTTTTAGTATTAAGTTATTTTTGACTAATGTTTTTACTCAGATAAACGTTTATGTCTTTAACGTAATAGTGGGAAGGTTCTTTGGAAAATCAGTCCTTGGCCAGTACGATAGGGGACAGAAATGGGTAATCATGGGAAATACATTTTTTTCAGGGATGATTGGCTCTGTGACTCAACCGGTTTTAGTCCAAATTAATGACAATAAAAGACGCCAAATAGGCGTATTAAGAAAATTGATCCGATTCGGATCTTTTGTTTCTTTTCCGTTGATGTTAGGGTTGGGCTTTGTAGGAAAAGAATTCATTCTCATAGCCGTGGGCGAGAGATGGTTGCCTTCGGTTCCTATTCTTCAACTGTTTAGTATATGGGGAGCTGTTACTTTTTTAGTGACTTTGTTCACCAATTTGATTTTCACCCAAGGGAAATCTGATATTTTTATGGCTGTAACAATCGTAATAGGTTTATTGCAAATAGCAATTATCCTCTGCTTATTGCCATTGGGTATCATCTCAATGCTGATTGGCTACATTGGCGTATATATAATGGGGTTGTTTGTTTGGCATTATTTTGTGTGGAAACTAATTGGTTTGCGCTTAAAAGACGTATTAGCAGATACTTTACCTTATTTGGGAATTACGCTTCTTTGTTTTGGAATTGTTTGGTTAATCACTCGAAATATTCAAAATTTGTATCTATTACTTATTTTGAAAATTGTTATTTCTGGAATACTTTATATCTTTGCAATGAAAATAAGTAATTCAGTGATATTTAAGGAGAGCATGGAGTTTTTGATGGGCTGGATTAAAAAAAGTAACATATAATAATTATGAGTTCTTTATTAAAAAATACAATCAGCGGTTTTCGCTACAAAGATTGGAGCATTGGTGAAACTTTTACTTATTTTTTAAAAGGGATTGGACGTGAAATGAATATTGCCCCTGCTTTTTTGGAAGAAGCTCATAGAAAATCCATATTGAAAAAGAGAATAAAAAGAGTACAGAAAGATAAAAAAACGTATCCAAAGCATAGTGAAATCCATAATATTTTAAATACGTTTGAAAATTATCTGCAATCTGTCAAAAAAAAAGAAAGTAATTGGGTTGAATTAAAGTCAAACAATGACAGTTCATATTTTGATATTAAAGGAATAAAACTACCGAAGATTTTAGGCAGGCAAGATTTGGCATTCTTTTACGGGTCTATGGAAGATACTTTTTTTATTCATGCTTTTTTTAATGATGATTACCATAAAAGTATCGTTGATGTATTAGACAAACACATGGCAGAAGGTCCTTACGGATTTATAGATGGAATTTTTGATGTTACCGTAAAAAACGGAGATATTGTAATAGATGCCGGCGCTTGGATCGGCGATTTCAGCGCTTATGCAATTCACAAAGGAGCAATCGTTTTTGCCTTTGAACCGGTAAAGAATATTTTCGATGAGCTATCTGAAATGGCAAAACTTAACGGAGAAAAATTGCATCCCGTACAAAAAGGATTAAGTAATGTTGAAGGTGAAATACCTATTTTTATTAGTGATTCCGCAAGTTCTATTGTTCAGCAAGTAAGTTCAATAAGTGAAATTATAAAGCTCACTACACTTGATAAGTTTGTTGAAGAAAACAAATTGCCTCGAGTTGATTTTATCAAAGCGGATATAGAGGGCGCTGAACGAGATATGTTACGCGGCGCGACTAATGTGTTAAAAACTTTTGCGCCAAAACTTGCCATTTGTACTTATCATTTACCGGACGACCCCGAAGTGTTAGAAAGTATAATTAAGGAGGCCAACCCTGATTATACCGTAGTACATTTACGGAAAAAATTATTTGCTTTCGTTTGGCATACTTAATGCAAGCTCATTCATAAAATGTCAAAAAAAAATCTAAAGTGTAATTAAATACAAAATGAAAAAGAAAAACTGTATTGTTTTAGGCGGAACGAGTGATCAAGCGTTTGCTGTTGCGTGTGTACTTATGGATTTGAAAAAATATTGTTCAGATTGGCTGGAACAAGTTGTATATTTTCACGATGGCTTGGATTTTAAATACCAAAAGCTTTTAGATGAAATTTTTCCTACAAAATGCATAGAATATGATTTCCCTATAAGCGATATTTCTATTTTTGATGGCAATCCAAGTTTTCCTTACTTTTCTAAAATGGTGTTTTGCAAATTTGAATGTTTCAAGTTACTTGATGATTATTCTTGCGTAATTTGGTTAGATTATGATATTGTTATTAAACAAGATTTACGGGAATTAACTGATTTTTGCGATAGTGGAATAAAATTTGTTGAAAGCGACTGGAAAACGAAGGAACAGTTTTTTGAACCAATTGACGAATATGACATGGAGCGGTTTACTATTTGTAGTAGTACTTTTGTTTTACAGGAGCATATTGGCGATTATTCAGCCATGTACAATTTTTGCTATGAATTCACTAAAAAATATGCAAAAAGCCTCTATCTATGTGATCAAGCTGTTTTTGACTGCTTAATTCAAAAATATAAACTTAATACCTATTTTTTAGATCCAAATATATATTCTCCTCATCCCAAAAATGCAAGCGGAAACCAACAAGTTAAAATTATTCACGCTTATGGACAGCCAAAATTTTGGAATGGATTGGAAAATGAACAGTGGAATTCAAATTATAAAATTTGGATAAGGATGGGAGGAAAAAGAAAACCAACTTTACATTTATTGACAAGCAAGTTAAAAGCTAAATTTAGAGTAAAAAAGTTAATAAAAGCTATATTTAAAAACTTTGTCTGTATTTTTTATTAATTATAGAAAAAAAGTAAATGTTAAATTAGGAAATTACTCTGATGAAAAATGTAGTTGTTATACCTGTGTATAAAGCACAATTATCTCACGCTGAATATTTGTCTTTGTGTCAATGCTTGAAAATATTAACCAATCACCACATCTGCCTGGTGATTCCTAAAGGTTTGAATACAGAAATTTATCAAACCCTTTTTCAAAAATATCAAGTCCCTTTTAGAGAAGAATCGTTTGATTCTGTTTTTTTTCAGGATATAAACGGATATAATCAGTTAATGATGAGTAAGCATTTTTATGAACGCTTTATCGCATTTGAATATATGTTGGTCTATCAGTTAGATGCTTATGTTTTTAGAGATGAGTTGAATGAATGGTGCGCCAAAGGATATGATTATATCGGAGCCCCTTTCTTTCGTAAAGATAAATTAGACAAAAAGGATAGCGGTAATGGTGGATTTTCATTACGAAAAATTTTATCTTTCATTAATTTGTTTTCACATAATAGAAAATTATTGACCTTCAAAGGTCTATTATTTTATCATCGCCACCGTGGACCATTACACAAATCTTGGTTTGTTTTATCGGGTTTATTTGGACGTTGTAATAGTTTGCAAAGTTTAATACAAAATACTATTGCTGAGGATTTGTTATACGCTTCACTTAAGTACAAACGGGAGGAAAAATGGGAGATTCCGGCTTCAGAGGAAGCTAAGTTTTTTTCGTTTGAACAATTCCCATCGGAATTGTTTCAACTAACAGGTCATCGTTTGCCGTTTGGATGCCATGCTTGGCAAAAATATGAATATGATTCTTTTTGGAAACAATTTATTGCTTTATGAATTTATGAAACAAATAACAATATATTTTGAAGATTTTTGGCCTGAATTTAATCGTGTTGAAAATTTTATTACTAATATTTTGCAAGATTATTATGAAATTAGAATTGATTCCAAGAATCCCGATTATTTATTCTTTTCTGTTTATGGATTTAAGCATTTAAAATACAATAATTGTATTCGGATTTTTTATTCAATGGAAAATATTTGGGCAGATTTTAATTTCTGTGATTATGCTATTTCTTCTCAACTTATTGAGATAGAGGATCGGCATATAAGGTATCCATATTATAATAATTTTGGGTTTGAGCGTTTAGAAAATAAACAATCAATTGATAAACAAAAACTTCTCGATCGTAAATTTTGTAATTTTGTATATTCAAACAATAGTAATGCAAACCCGATAAGAGAACGATTTTTTCATGAATTATCCAAATATAAAAAAGTGGATTCCGGAGGACGCTTTCTCAATAATATTGGAAAGCCTGTTGTGAATAAATTGGATTTTATTAAAGATTATAAATTTACCATTGCTTTTGAAAATAGCTCTTTACCCGGATATACTACTGAGAAAATTGTTGAACCAATGGTTGTTAATTCAATGCCTGTATATTGGGGAAATCCAAATATTGAACTTGATTTTAATAAAAATTCTTTTATCTATGTAAATGATTTTTCTTCTATTGAAAAAGCTATTGAGGAAGTCATTCGGTTAGATAAAGATGATAATGCTTACTTAAAAAAGATATCGGAACCCTGGTTTTTAGGAAGTGATTATTACGAAAACAAGGAAAAGTTAACATTATTTCTGACAAAAATAATAAATCAGGACAAAGAATCATCAAAGAGACTGACGAATTATGGGTATATCAGTGCGTATAGAGAGAAAATTGAATCGTTGGAATGGTCTTGGTGGACTTTGCGAAAAATTATGAAAATTCGTCGTTTTTTTAAGAATCTTTTTCTTGCAAATTGAAATAAAAACAAACAAATAATACGAATGAAAAAAAGAATTTTAGTCACCGGAGGCTCCGGATTCGTCGGTTCTCATTTGTGCGAACGGCTATTGAAAGATGGGAACGAAGTGGTTTGTATGGATAACTTCTTTACAGGTTCCAGACAAAATATTATCCATTTGTTGGGTAATCCCTATTTTGAATTGATTCGTCACGATGTTACCATGCCGTTTTCGGCGGAAGTCGATGAAATCTATAATTTGGCTTGTCCAGCCTCGCCGGTGCATTACCAGTTTGATGCCATTCAAACGGTCAAGACCTCAGTCATGGGCGCCATCCATGTTTTAGGACTCGCCAAGAGAGTAAAAGCCAAGGTTTTACAAGCTTCTACCAGCGAGGTGTATGGAGATCCGCATATACATCCGCAAAAAGAAGATTACTGGGGAAATGTCAATCCGATAGGGATCCGTTCTTGTTACGACGAAGGAAAACGTTGTGCGGAAACTTTGTTTATGGATTACCACCGAATGAATGACGTGAGAATAAAAATTGTACGTATTTTTAATACCTACGGACCGAGAATGCATCCGAATGATGGCCGGGTGGTTTCCAATTTTATTGTTCAGGCATTGAAAAATGAAGATATTACCGTATATGGCAATGGAGAACAGACAAGGAGTTTCCAATATGTCGATGATTTGATTGAAGGAATGGTTCGATTTATGAATACGGACGATTCAATCATTGGCCCTATCAATATCGGGAATCCGGGAGAATATAAAATTATAGAATTGGCGGAGAAAATCATTCAATTAACAAATTCCAAATCGAAAATCATATTCAAACCTCTGCCTCAGGACGATCCGATGCAACGTTGTCCTGATGTAGCTTATGCCAAAAAGGTACTGGATTGGGAACCAAAAATACAATTGGAAGTTGGATTGTCGAAAACGATTGAATATTTTAAGTCGCAATTATAATAAAAATTGTTCCCTGTTTGGGATTTTTGTTTTATCTTTGTGAAAAATTAAATACTTGATGAGGGTTATTGCAAAAAAGGCATTACGAGAATTTTGGGAGATTCATCCGGACAGTGAACAGCAGCTAAAAGCATGGTTCCGAGAAGCTGAAAGTGCAGAATGGGGTAATCCGAACCAAGTTAAACAGATGTATCCTACTGTCAGTATTTTAAGCGATAATCGTATTGTTTTTAATATTAAAGGGAATACATATCGTTTGATAGTAAAAATTAAGGTAATGATATACCTATTTACACTAACTCTTATATTTGAGGCTAGCTTCTTTTGATAACCTCACTACAAATATACAGATAAATATTGGATAAACAAAAAATGGGTAAGCTAATTTTGTAGTTTACCCATTTTTTAATTGCAACAAATACTTTTCATTCATCAATAAAAGACCATGATTGTAGTTTAGCGTAATCACTATTAGCCCCACGTATACTTTGAAGTTGAACATCGCCAGGGTGCATATTATCAAAATCACAATAATCAGTTTGAGTAGTACCATCAC
>Ga0123357_10004733_pt1 | contig 16096 bp, 13 predicted proteins | sample TergutEmb28metaG_FD_89873 | JGI IMG/M metagenome (GOLD analysis project Ga0123357, IMG submission 89873) | Embiratermes neotenicus P4 segment gut microbial communities from Petit-Saut dam, French Guiana - Emb289 P4 | ecosystem: Host-associated > Arthropoda: Insects > Digestive system > Gut ... | reverse complement strand
TACAAGTCGTCAGCTCCTGAAGATGGGCACAAGGTGGCCCGAAACATGTTGAGCAACCTATAAAGGAGAAATAAACATAATACTAAAAGTGACATCTAGTTGGTCTCTTTATCCACATAAGAATATTCAATTTTCTAAACAAATCATGAAATGAAACCTAATTCTTGGTACCTGTAATTATTCTTACAACTTTTTTTTTTCAACCTAAAAATATTGATGCAGTAAGGAGATTTACCCCAAAAAATAATATCATAATTCATAATTGAGTGAAAACAGGCATAATCTACCATTACTAGATGTTTCTTGTGGCATAATTTGTTTGAAAACACTAACAGTGTAACATGCTGAACTAGTTTTCACATTGGCAATAAAAAAGTTTGATAATGTTGAACTAAGTTTGGGTAAAAGTTGATCTATATGGGTTTTCCAATATAGAGTATTGTCCAAAGTCATGGCTAGGCAATTTGTATAGGATATATTGAATGTGTGTCTATCGTCATATTCTGTCGAGCATTTTTTCTTTTCAAACAGATAAAATTTGTTTTATCAAAATTTAAAGATAGCAAGTTCAAATTAAACCATTTATTTAAATGTTCAAATACTGCTGTAATGTTAGACTGGAAGTCAACAACACTAGAATTAGTGATAACTACACTATTCAACATAATCTTTTTATTTCCTTTTTTAAATAGAGGTTTTATTACAGAATATTTTAGGCTTCATAGACAAATCCCAGTTTATGAAGACTGATTGAAGATAAAACATTATAGGTAAACCAATTAAATATACAACAGCTTTTATGAGTTTCATTGAGATTTCATCATAACCATGAGAAGTAAAAAGTTTAAAAAATTTGATAATTTTGTAAATTTCTGTCTTTGATATATATTTAACTTTAATATTTGGAGAGGGATTTTTAAAAATTTGAAATAAATAATACAGAGGAAGGCTAACATCCAGATTCACTTTATAGGTTGAATTATTAATGGCTCATTCAGCAGTAGACAAAAAGTAATCATTAAAGAATTTAGATATATTAAGGTGGTTGTTAATCATTTTTCCATCAACGCATAAACTATGTACTACTTCACATATAGTCTTCTTGCTAGTTATAGATTTTACAATATTCCAGGTAGTTTTAGTTTTGTTATCTGAGGTAGTAATTTGTGTATTGTAATACAACATTTTGGTTTCCTTAATGTTATCTGCAAAAAGTTTTGTGAATCTATTTATAACAGTTCATGAGTTTCAGATTCTTAAAGTTTTTAGTAAATAACTATAACTCTTTTTTCAGACAACATAATACGCTGATATGCGGTGTAATCAATTTGATATCCTTCTTGATGAGACCATTATTTTTTTATTATTGGAAAATGGCAATAAAAGGTCTTTAAAATGTATTTAAGGAGTTAAATATGCTACTTACATCCTTTTCGTTGAACACATCTTCCCATAGTTCCAAACTTAGATTACATTTAAATTCAGCTAGCAAGCTTTGATTTATTCTCCTTATATTATGAGTGTTATAAGTGTAAAATACTACAATCATTTTACAAAAATAGTATTATAAATCATCTTTACATATAAAAAATTCATCTACAGAGTAAAATAAGGGTGTATGTAGGTATCTTCTTACAGCTGCTTTAAATTTTGACCTGTCATTCTTGTGGATTGTCACACTAGATGATAAACTGTTGAAAATGTTTATGCCAGCATAGAATGTACTCCCCCCCCCCAAAGAGAGAGAGAGAGAGATAGGTTGGCATTTGGTCTACGAAGTTGATTCATTATTCCTTGTATTAATATTGTGTATAGAGTGGATTTGAAATATTTCCTCATTATTGATAACACACCTCATTAATGAAAGTATTTACTGGTATGGAACACACAGAATCTCTAACTGTTTAAATAGACTTCTATGAGAGGTTCTGGGTTGTGTACTAGCCATAATTCATCCAACCTTCTTTTATAAACTGAAAATCTCCCTACTGTTGGAAGAATTACTCCAAAAAATAGGAACTGGCATTCCTCCTGCAGTCAAGGGGCTCATCTGGTTCATAGATGGGTCCAAGACAAGGGAGAGGACCGGGGCTGGAGTCCATGGGCAATCTGTCAGAAGAAGGCTCAGCTTTTCTCTAGAAAGATATGCTACAGTCTTTCAGGCCAAGATATATGCTATCACGGCCTGTGTTTATGAAATTCAATTTCAGAATAGATCAGAGAAATACGTATCTGGTCTGATGGTCAGGCGGCTTTGAAAGCTCTTCAGGCCATCAGAACGTCTCCATTGGTCCAACAGTGCAAAAGGCATTGAACGATATCTCTGCCTGGCATGCAGTGGGGCTGTACTGGGTCCCTGGACATGCTGAAGTACGAGGTAATGAGATCGCTGACGAGCTTGCAAGGGGCGGCTCTGTTCTGGGGTTTCTTGGACCTCAGCCAGCTCTGGGGTTCTCCAGGAAGGATATATGAAGGACTTGTTGGTTAATCAACCAGCACTGGGTACAATGGCAAGATCTTGGCGACACCCAAAGACAGGTTCGAGAACTAATTCGGAACCTTGTCTTGGTGCTAGGGCTAGGTTCCTGTCCTTTAACAGGACTCAGTCCAGGGCTGTTACTGGCCTTCTCACTGGACATTACACTCTGAGGAGACATCTTCACCTACCAGGGCTGATGGACAGTCCATTGTGTAGGAGGTGTAGAGCAGAGGAAGAAACCTCAACCCACATTCTTTGTGAATGTGAGGCTTTGGCCTCACTCAGACATGCATATCCAGGCTCCTTTTTCTTGGAGCCAGAGGACATTAAGAGTATAAGCCTGGGGGTCATCTGGAACTTTAGCAAAGTAACAGGGCTCCCATAAATTCATATGGGGCACAAAGGGCCCATTCTTCAAGGCCTAGGTGCATCAGGACCATTGAAATTTCAGTCCCAAACCCAATTGCAATCAATCGATCAATCAATCAATATGACAAAAAATTATTCCATATTTTATAACAGAATGAAAGTGTGCTTAGTAAATTGATTTGACTGTGTTAATGTTACTGATGTGGACCATCGCCCTAATGGCATAAGGTGCTCAACTTAGCTTAGGACTCATTTCCTCGATATGGTTCTTCCAATTTATGTGGTTATCAATTTGTAAACCAAGAAATGTTGTATTCTCTGCCTTTTCTATATGCTTTTCTTTATAACCAATATGTAATGTAGAATGTGATGAATTCTTTGTTATGAATTTCATTATATTTGTTTTATCTAGATTTAGAACTAAATTATTAGCAGAAAAACATTCAAGCATATCAGACAGAACTAAATTTGACACTGAAATCTTCAAAACTTCTGTTTGAAATTATGACACTAGTATCATCAGCATATAATATTAGTTCTGACAAAGAATTTATTCTCAAGGGATGGTCCTTTATATATATTATGAACAACTGCCCTTGAATTGATCCTATTAGTGGTAAGGTTTGAAAGGAAATGGAATTGCAGATTTTACTTCATCATGCTGTACCAACTGCTTCTTTTGTAGCACTAAATTATACAAGTGACTGGAAGAATTACTGAAACATTTTGATACATGGGAGTTGGAATAATGTAATCAGCATAGTGATTAGGGTATTGGCTGGCTATCCAGGGTTCAAACTCCAGCGAGGATTTAGATTCAGCTCTTCTCCAATACACCCTGCTGGTTCTGGCCCACTGAGCCTCCTCCCATCCAAGGGTACCTTGGTTCCTCCATAGGACTGAAAGGGGTCAGAATATAAATTTGACCATTCACCTCCATCTACAACCCAGGTTAGGAATGAGTGCAGTTATACCTCTGTTCCCCTATATGCCTTCATGGCGTGGACAGCAACAACGTTAATCTCACTTTCCTGAACTTTTATTTATGACTGAAAGGTAAGGTTAATACAGAGGTAAAAGAAGTTGTATAAGATGTATCCTACCTCTTGAATTTTCATAACAGATTCCATCTACTCTTGATTATCCAACAGATTCACGCAATTACACAGAATGACTCTCTCAGATAAAAAAGCAACCAACCTGTGGTTTCAACCAGCATTGCAAACACCGTCTCTTGGAGAGAGAAACACAAGTCTTCTGGAGAGTATTCTCCACTGTTCAAAAGTTCATGACTTCGTTTCTCAATGCATGACAGAATTCCAGAGAAAGATACATCCATTCCTTTCACCACATATGGTAGGGGTAAGAAATTCTTGCCCCTGAAAATTTAGAACAAACATTAGCACTGAACAACACAAAAAGGGGAAGGGAAGATCAAAAAAGGAGATGAACAGACAAATTCAATTATGTTCATAATGTTATCATATTTAAAGGGCCAACACTTGTATACAGAAGGCAGCTACACACTGCACAGAACTGTAAACCAGTTTTAAGACCTTGAATTGAAATGAAAATCATGCACTCTTCAGTGCACATCCAATGTACCAAACAAAGAGTACATCCCAGACTCCATCAAGCACGATAAAGCCAGAACTTGTGTATAAGTTGACTTAGTATTGCACAGAACCATATTATTATTAACAACAAATAACACCATCACTTGATAATATAGGATGTTCAATTAAATGCAACCACAAAACAATTGTATAAAGCAATACAAAACAGAAATCAAAAGTTGCTCCACCCCACATAATATACTCTTCATACCTCCCGATAACACTGGAGTCTAGGTGATTCAGTTTGCTTGGATGGTGCTCATACCAGTTGCACAAAAGCTGTGCAGGTGCGAGCAATATAAATTCACCAAAATATAAAACTGATGAGCAAATACAAAGAAAACTGTCTGCTTTATCAACAATCCTGTGAAAACGTCAAATCATACAAGGAACTTTGAACACGCAACATAATAGAGTAAAAAAATTGTAAAATTATACAATGTACAATCAGCATCACCTCATACCATCACCCAATATCCCACGTGCAAAAAAAAAGAAACTCTCTGTTTCTCCTACACCTTTGCAACAGTTATTCAGTCAAGCATGACAGGAACTCTTTATAGAGATCCATGCTGTATCCTACCAAAGGCACTAGTCTGAGTTTTCACAATGTACGACTTCAATTTCCTACCAGGTTTTGCCTAAGTTTTTGATGGGACATTCTGTATAAAACAAAGAGTTGTGACATGTGTAATGCCTAAATGTGTAATGTATACTTAAAGTAAGTTTTGGTGAGTGCATAACATTTTATACAATCCTCTCCAAATGCTGTTAGAATATGGTATCATGGGGCATAAGATGAGCAGGTCATGTAGCATGTGAGATCAAGAGACCAGCGTGGAGAACTTTCATGGCGAGACCTGAAGGCATGAGAATATTTTGAATATCTAGGTACAGATTGGAGGAAACCATTAAAAAAAGATCTCAGAGTAATGAGTAGAGAGGCAGTGGATAGGCTTTATCTGGCCCAGGAAAGGGTGTAGTGGCAGGCACTTGTGAACACAGCAATGAACCTTTGGGTTCTATAAAGTCTGGAAAATTTTTCAGCTGGGTGAGTAAATATTCATTTCCCAAAATGAACCAAAGGCTGATAAAACCTATATATTCTGACAGACATGTTGTTGTTTGTTTATTTGGCGCAACAGCCCCCAGTGGGCCAGGGCCTCCTCATTCACAAGGTTTCTAGATCACACTCAATGACGCACCACAGTCGGCAGGACTCCTCTGGACAAGTGATTAGCTCATCGCAGAGACTTCTACTTGACAACACACAACACTCATAACAGGCAAACATTCAAAACTGTGGTGGGATTCAAACCCACAATCTCAGCAGGAGAGTGGCCACAGACCTACGCCTTATACCGCACGGCCACTGGGACCGGCATTAAGACTGACATACCATGGCAAAATACTTTATAAAACCATCGCTTCCTCATAAATTTTCAAAATGAGCATGGACCATGAATGTGTTTGAAGTGATAGTCAAACTACAACACAAGTACTGACTTCTTTGCCAGCTGTTCAATGTTGTATCCTGGACTGGGATCATTGGACAGTTTCAATAGCCTTGCAAATCTGTCGAGGCAGTTGCCTATTGCTATATCGATTGTTTCCCCAAAGATCCTGTATCTGTTTCTGGAATAAGCAATCACTTGTGTGTTGCCACCACTTACATACAGCACTGTTGGGTTGTCACTTCCAGTTATCAACCTTCCCATTTCTATGTCTGATAGAATGTTAAGGTTATGTGTTGATATTGTCCTTTTCTGCAAATAATGTATGGGTGAAGATGATATACTCATATGTAATACCATTCACTAAATCTAACAGTCAGATCACATATGAAAAAGCACACCCCAACAAAGCATAGATATTTTCCATACCTCTCCTTCAGCTACTTATTGCACTCAATTTTTAAATGTAAACTTATTTCACTGCAAGAATTATTTCACTCAAGGATACGCCCAATGCAGTGGTTCACACCAATTATTGGCTTGTTCCAGAGCTGAGCAATGGTTCGTGCCACTATTGCTACAGCCTGGAGAGGTGGTGCCATGCCAGGACCTTTGGTATAACACACGACATCAATCTGTTCAGGTTCAACTGCAGCTTCTTGCAATGCTTCTGACAGCACCGCAAGGACAACACAGCGGTGATGCTGGGCTGTTTCTCTTGGCAAGAAACCTGCACAAGTCAATTCTGAATCAATTGCAGACCCATGTTTATATATCTCTTTAGCCTATAACTGAACACTACAATGTGTGGGTTAGAACACCTACTTCAAATTCAGGAGATCCTAAATTTCATTCCTGACCCCATGTTTTCTGTTTCTCAAACCTTCTAGGCAAATGCAGAGCATACACCTCAAAAAAGGTTAAGACTACTTTTGCGACATACTTCCTTAATCACTGGTCACTTACACAGCTAAGAGAATACAGTCAAATGAATAAATAATTTACCCTTTCAGCATTACACTCAAACAGAAATGTCTACACAGTACATAAATTTATTAATTCTTAGGTTACTTAACAAAACTGTTTCACTTGCAGATGTAACTGTGAATGAAAAGGGAAGATAACTGGAAAAGGCAAGAAGGCCACGATTAGGAAGGATGCAGCAACAACCTATTTCAAGTTATTATCTTGGACAGAGGAAAAATACAAAAATTCTTAGTCATGCTAGACACTAATCTGGTAAAGATATGACAGCTACCTCCCATACAAAAGAGTACAGTGTTAATATTACATAAACTTCACTGGTTGCACAGCATCATATTAAATCACATGGACCCCTTCTCAAGATTCCACTTTTGTTACAGTTAAATACAGCAGCAGCAGCCATGCAAGCAACAGTATCTCAGTGAGAATGGTATATGATACATGGCATATGTACACAACATTGTTCCTAGGCAGACATAAAGATTTAAAGTCACATAGCCCTAGTACACACACAAGCTAAAAAATGCAGAGAGAAGATATAGCATGTTAGGCATTCAGGTTGATACCAAGAAAGTTAACAATGCTGTGACAACAATGGACATATTGACCACCCACCCTCATCAAACACCAAAGTAAAAGAATAAAAAGTGCTATACCTCTACTCTCAATCTGTGCCTCTTATGGCATGTTATGGGGTGACCTTTTCTTTCGCATTCACCTAACAACGGAAATATGAAAAACTAGATGTTCTTCTGCTGCCCTTAATATTAGACTTGCAGCATAAATGGAATTTAAATTAAGTGGCATGACAAGAATCAAAACACTGAATTTAAACTGCACAGCATATGATAAATAGTTGGTAGTTCACACACAAAATACTTCTAGATACAAAATTCCTATGTTTTTCACTTCAATCACTAGGCACCTAGACTCTTAAGGCAGAGACAAGTATTAGCAGATGTTACTATTTTATAATCTTGGTTCAAACTATTGATGGTATGAGAATGGGGTTCTCCAGGTGGTGACTATGAAGATCAGTGTCTTCTTGAATATGATGCCACATCAAACTACACCCTATAACACCCCAAAAGACAGCACTTATCTTTCTGGAATTTCAGTCAGAATAAACAGTTCTAGTGAAGAATCATATTGCTTCTGAAATGGTGGTAACATTTACCACAATTTGTAACTGGAATAAATTATATTAGTATATGACACTTAAAGCTAAGAAGTACATATGGATTGTCAGAAAATAAGATTCATGGTGGCAGCAATGACAAAAATTTGAAACCAAACTAAACAATGCATCACCTTCTCCCGGTGCGGTAATGTATGTCCGCCTGCAGTTGGACAAGACCACTCCATCACACACAATACCAACCCCCAGTTTGTTGGCACTACCTTCAAACCCTATTGCAATCACCATGAAGAATGGGCTGCAAAGAATAAACAGCAAAATTGTATAAATGCATTACTGAAGTACTAACTTCAGCACTAATGTTACTGTAGTAGAAGCACCTCATAGATTTGATCTGCCCACCTTCTCATGTGTAAATTAGGAAGTTATGACATTCAGTAGGAAACTACATAAGTCAATGAAGATTTCTGAACACGTGCAGATCATCAGCATGAGCACTGGAAGAGAACACTTTACCAAGCATGGACTTCATTTAAATGGACTTGGTCAATACCTAATTATTTGTAATGTAGCCAAAAGAATCAAGGATTTGTTTTCATCGATTATGACACAAGCACAAGGTGGTACACTTGAGGCTGAGGCACTGCGCAACAAGCCTGAAGGTTGCGTTTTGATTCCCCGATGATGTAATGGGAATATTTCATTGACATAATCCTTGTGGCCACACTGTGGCCCTGGGGTCAACTCAGTCTCTAAAAGAAATGAGTACCAGGAACATTTGCTGGGGGGTAAAGGTGGCCACTGCATAGGGCTGACAACCTTACCACCTACATGTGCCAACTGTCTTGAAATCTGGGAGCCTCAACCTCCTGGAACCCTCAGGGCCTGTACAGGCCTGTAATGGGATAGCTTTTACTAATGCAATACAAATATCGTGTAAACATAAAATAATACTTTATACAATTAGTAGGTGTTTTTAAAAGTTTATTATTCTAAATATTGTAAGATTATATGCAAGGTACTAAGGAAGACAAAAAAAAAATACTATAATCAGTTACTAATTCATGCTGATAACAAGATGAAAACAATATGGAGCATTGTAAAGAGAGAGTGGTAAATAGTATTTCTCTGAACATTTGAAAACATTATTCAAAAATGAAAATACTGTAATTTATCCTAATCAAGCAGAAGATGCTTTTAATAATTACTTTCTATCATTAATTAAAAAACTTAACCTTACAGATGTTCAAAATATTCCGTTATTTCATATCTAACAAGGTCTTATTCAAACAGTTTTCCTTCTATGATTGTAATTCCAATCACAGAGGCTGAATTAGTAGGCTTAATTGGTTCCCTAAAAATAAGAACTCTTCTGGATATGATGGCATCTCCAATTAAATTTTAAAATTATGTGGACCTTTAATTTGTAAACCATTAACTTACATCTATTAATCACTCTTGTTAGGTATTTTCCTTGATAGTACAAAATATGCTATTATTAAACCACTTTACAAGAAAGGTGATAAGTCTCGTCTTGCTAATTACAGACCTATCTCTTTACCAACAGCATTTTCTAAGTTGTTTGAGTTAGTACTGTTTCACAGAATTAATCACCATGTACAAGTTCACAATATTTTATAAGCAGACCAATTTGATTTTAGATAAGCACTTTCCACATTCAATGCTATTTATAAACTTACTGATAGTATACTTATGTCATCGAACAACAAAATGCATATTAATGGCATTTTTTGTGATCTTGCCAAGGTATGTGCTTGTGTGAATCACAAGATTTTTTTTAAAGAAATTGAAATATTACGCTATACAAGGTTCAATTTTCGACTGTTTTAAATCACATTTAATTAACAGACAACACAGGGTGGAATTAAACACATTCTGCAAATAAATATCTTTCAAACTGGGACACTGGCAAACATGGACTGTCTCACAGATTGGTATTGGGACTACCACTCTTTATTATATATACATATATATATATAAATTATTTTCCCTTAAGCATCAACACTATTTCAGATACCATAATATTTGCTGATTATGCTAGTGTACTCATTTACAACAGAAATTTTTGTGAATTTATCAATACATTTAATATGGTCATATTGCACATAACTACATGGTTTCATGCAAAACAGCTTATCCTAAATGTGGATAAAATGATTATTGTGAAATTTACTCCATCCCATCAATTGTGTAGTCCATTAACTAAAGTGTATGATGGTAAACTCCTGACTGAAGTATTATATTTTAAAGTCCTCAGTCTGCAATTTGAAAAACATCTATATTGAAGGAGTCAAATTGCAAAGTTACTGCCCAAACTGAATACTGTCTGTTACACTATTAGAAACCTATATTCTCTCTTGAACACTGAAGTTCTCAGGATTGTATATTTTGTAAATTTCCAGTTTTTATTAGAATATGGAATAATATTTTGGGGAAATTCTTCTCAGATTGGTTGTATATTTTTAATTCAAAAAAGAATAAATAGAACTATGGTTGGAGTTACTTCCAGATACTAGCGTAGAAGTTTATTTAGAAAATCTGACATATTAACTCTTCCATATTTGTATATTTACTTATTGATAATATATGTTGTAAATAATTTAGGTAATTATCATATGAACTCATCTATTCATAGGACTGATACAAGGTACAGAAATCATCTGCACAGGCCTGTGGAAAGTTGTCATGTTTTCAAAAGGGCATTTTCTACTCTAAGATGAAGATTTTTAATAGCTTACCATCAGCAATCCTGGAATGAAAAGTAATAAATCACAGTTCCAGGCATCATTAAGGAGATTTCTTGCAGCTAACTCATTTTAAACACTGGCAGAATTTTTTTCACACAGTCAAAATTAATTTGCAGTACTGATGTCCATCTTTCAATATAATTATAGTTTCAATTCTATCTTATTGCTTTTAAGGATGAAGCATTCTATGTTTCTGATTTATATTGTGTCTATGATATGTGTTGTGTGTTTCTATATGGTGTATGTTACATACTACTGTCTTTTTGTACATATAGTGTGTATGTATTATTGATATATTTAATATTCAACCGTATCAAGGGGTTTTGGATTTGTGAAATGAAATGTAAGTACGTATCACACTTCCACGTGAATCTCCTCCCACCACACCTAAATGTACAGCACTGAAACTTCAGCAGAATTATAAAATTGTAGGAATTTGAAGTATCCTCAGAAAAAATTTAAAACTACAATTCAAACTGCACAAGATATGCATACTCTCAAGTCGGACAATGAGAATAAGAATTACAGTGTACTCCAGAACCCGTCTCACAAAGTTAAAAAAGGCGGCAGCAATGGAAAACAAGTTTAAGATGTAAATCGTGTGAAGTGTTAAAATGTAAATATACTTTTTACATGTCGAAAGATAACCTAACCAACGCAATCAACAAACTATTCTCGTCTTTTTATCGTATATTTTATTCGTAGCTCGAGGCAAAAAATACAACTCTCAACAGAACTACGGCTTCAGTTACTCATTAAATAATTACCGTTGGGCATAAATAACACACGCCAACCTTACATTACAACACATAAAAAAAAAAAAAACATACGAAGCTCTGACACGAGGACATATCAACTTGTGACTTGCCTTAGACGATTCCTGCTTTACACCTTGGATCAGAGATACTTTAGACCTAAGATATTTCAGTTTAATGCGAGAGAAAATATTTCTAAAATTACTAACACGTACAAACATACACTTAACATAACGACCACATGGCGACAACACAGCCCACGCTCTGTCCGAGTGAACTATCGAAACCGGGAGCAGTATTGCTCACCATGGTTAGTCCATGATCTGTGGTCCACACACACACACACACACAGCAGCACATACTCTGATCCGTTATATATGATCTGTGCTCTGATCCATGGGACATACTTCGTGTTTTCACTCTGATCCATATTCACAATTATCCAGGCCTGTTGCTGCAGCCGTACGCAGTCCGTCTTGTTCTGTTTATATTGCTTCATTATGCAGTAATTCTATTTCAAATTAATTCGATATTTTACACACATGGCACAATATAATGCAAACTTTATATACACTATATTTATAAGCACATACAAAATTAATAGCTATATGGTCTGTGGCTAACACTACTACTTGCAAAACACGCTCATATGCACGCAAAAAATCGATAAAAAAATTACAAATAAGCATAAAGACTAATGAAAATAATTAATTTCTAATAATTTTATAAAAATTATTGCAATATGCATTTTTAGCATTTCATATATAGAAAAAACAACAAAAGAAATGTAGGGACCCAGTTACTTCCAGACACTACTGCATAGTCATTAGGTGTATATTCCCTGCATATTCTTATGTCCTCATGTGTAGTCCGATAATGGCTCCACTAGCAAGATAAAATGGGTATTTATTTACCTTGTATTTTATCAATGAAGTTGTGTCAGCTGAAATATCCTCACACTGATTTTATGATCCATGCTAAATGACCACAAATGTACATTTTTGCATCTCACCTCACAATAAAGCTAACAATCTTGTTATATGATGAGTCACTGCTAGTTCAAATCTATGGCTGCTGTACAGTATGCAATGCCCTTCCACAGATACATTTGATACACTTCATATACTCACCAACTGTCATGGAATAGCATATATAATACATTAAATTAATACAAATCCACACATTAATTTAAATCACACTACAGCAATATGTCCATGAAAAAAAATTATAGTGATAAACAGATTAAATTATCACTAGATGAAATATGTGCAACTGTCATCTCAGCAATTCATCACCAACTGGAAAAGTACTGGCTGCTGTTAACAATGATCAAAATTTGCCAATATTAAAACAATATTATCTATGAAATATTGAAGAGCTGAACATAACACATAAGAATGGGAACTACTTACTCACATTACCATCCTGATGCTATAATTAATACATATAAAATCTGATTCAAATAATGGTGTTCATAACAAAACACTGTACGTTCATGCAAGGCAAATATCTGAGAAACAACGTAAGTTTCCTCGTACTATAATTCGAAAACAATTGAGATAGTTGGTCACCCACAGCCAAGGTGGTGGGAACATGTCTGCTAGAGAATGGCACAATTCATGTTGACAGTGACACTTATGCCTGATCTTTAGCTTCCACACAGTATAAAGTCCCCCAAACATGAAATGAAAATTCCATACACTACAGGTTACAAATTTGGATGTTAAATTTTTCTATTATGTTATTCATTCTCTTCATGTTTTAATATTCAGAAAATGAATGCAACGTGGGGAAGCTGTTCCTCTCCAATTGTATGTCTGTTGGACTGGAAGTTTATATGCAATCTAAAATTACTTTATGGGTTTAAATTAAACATGGTGCTGGTGGGGGGTTTAACATTATACATTGTCCAGTAAATTTAATTTTCATAAATAATTGTCAATTATATCTTCCACTTTACATTTAAGTCCAAAATGAACAATGATACAAACCTGAAAGCAAAGTACAAAAAACCAATATATAACATCCGTAGAATATGTATGTCATAAGGAGTTACATTTATGTTTGTAACATGTTTTGATACAACTAATATTAAATCACACATTCTATTACTCACTCCCTGGCAATACAGTCCAAGAAGGACCTTAGCCTCCCATACATTACAGCCCATTCTATTCTAACTCCCACATACCAACTTCACATTCCCAAAGATAATAAGGTTTTAACAATCAGCTTTTCCTCAGCCTACCCCTACTGCATCACCTTTCTAGATGCTCTCCAGAGAGACTGTATTTACTAGTTCATGATCCTCCATTGTCACATGTCCAAATCAACTTCTCCTGGGCCTAGACCGTGCAATGGTCACTGCCTAACATATCAATCAACAAAATAAATTGAAATGCTTTTAGACAAAACTTACAGCTATGTCTACATATGTAAATACATGACTACATCTGCTAATCAGAATGGTCTAAAAAGAAGATTCTTTGGAATATGCCATCCATAATGCATAAAACAATTACAAGGGACAGGAATTGACTGGAACATGTCAGCTTAAAGTCTATACAGATAATACTCATTTATTTGGCAAAAAGACAGAACAAAGACATTCTACAGAGGTAAGAAGTTGGTAAAGCAGCAATGCAGATAATATCTGTACAAGTGTATGCTCATGTCTTGCCACCACAATAAGAGGATGAAATCTTCATACACATGAATGCAGCTAACAAAATCCTTAACACAGCAGTGACATTTCAAGCATTTTTGAGCACAGTACAAAACCTTTGGGCTCGATGCGGACATGGAATTTTTTTCCCCGAGTAACTACTGGCTTCTCAAGAAGAACTTTGGGCAATGGAATTGGTATCGAATTATAGCCTTCAAATTAAGAACAAACTCATTTTTGTTCCACAAATTTGTGCTATAAAGAAAGGAATAAGTAAATAACCATCAAACACAACTTTTTATAAAGTATTCATACGGCTACGTTTTGACACTGCGGTGTCACCATCAGGCTGGCTTTTAGAACACATTAAAAGAAGTATACAATTGCATTGTTTAAAGTAAGATCTCACTTCTGACAAATACGTTTACAATTCTTGTCTTATTGTTATACACACAATTTTGTGCACTTAAAATAATGGTGACAATTAAACCATTAAAAATATTTTTAGAAAGTGGCAGATGTCAGTGTGGCTATGCGTAGTTGATTTTTAAATGATGTCTTATTCAATGCTGGGTACCATGTGGTGTTCTTATATAACAATAAGACAAGGACTGTAAACCCATTTGTATGAAGTGAGATGTTACTTCCAACAACACGATTGTATACTTCTTTAATATGTTTTAAAAGTCAGACTGATGATGACCCCACGAGGTTGAAACATGTAGCTGTATGAATACTTTATAAAAAAGTTGTGTTCTATGATTATTTATTTATTCCTTTCTTTATAGTTCAACACACAATGGGATGCATAATTTTAAAATTTGCGCTAAATGAATAAACTTCAAGGGACATATCCCTTTTGTAACATGAGGAGGCAGTGTAACCATAAATGTGAACACACTCCCAACACTAATTATAACATGTACGTCACAGAGTACACCATACTAACACTAATATGTGAGATCAATTGTGTTGATATACATTGCAATAAGTTCTGAAATATGTATAAATTTTACACGTCTTAGTATTGTCAAAAAGGAAAGACAGACCAGAATTTATTTTAGACTCTCTGATGCCAAGAAATTTACTATTTTTTATTCTATCAAAGATGCAATGACAAATCAGAAGCAATGGAAATGCTGTAAAATTGAAACCAATCCACCACCTCAGATACATGTCAGACTTGGCCACATGGAACTGTGATCTGTCTTTCCACAAATAAGACATGACAAATATGACATGGAATATAACACACCAATAGCCTGTACAGACCACCATTTCATAGTATTATTATGATTATTATTAGTAGTAGTACTATATTACAGATATGTTTGTTGGTAAAAATGAACATAACAAAACTGTTCTCCCACAGGACAAACTTTCTACACAAATTTACTGTTTCTATATTAAAAATTGCAGGGCTTATAAAGGTAAAATGAGAAACTAAAAATTGGGTAGAGCATGGAGCAAATAAGGGCATACCTGACTTACACATCTTTGGTTTCTGAATTTTTGTATTCATGCTGTATTCTTGGCAACATCTCATGAATGCAAAAAGAAAATGCAGCTTAAACATATTAAAAGTTCAATTGTATTAAATGTCACATACAATAATTTCTGCAAAGAATCAGACAAAGCCTCTGCTGATAACACTAATTATTCTGCCTTCTTCAATTAACCTTTTGACGCCTAACGACGACTATAGTGGTCGTACCGCACCGCTAACCTCTAAATGTTGCGTTTTTTATATTTATTCAACAAATACAGGTACTGAATATTTTAAACATGGTATATACTCTCTGTTTTTTCTCTTCAAAATGCAGTTTGTTTCATAATTCTAACATATTTGGTTCCTGTTTTATTCACAT
>Ga0123357_10004731_pt1 | contig 16097 bp, 6 predicted proteins | sample TergutEmb28metaG_FD_89873 | JGI IMG/M metagenome (GOLD analysis project Ga0123357, IMG submission 89873) | Embiratermes neotenicus P4 segment gut microbial communities from Petit-Saut dam, French Guiana - Emb289 P4 | ecosystem: Host-associated > Arthropoda: Insects > Digestive system > Gut ... | reverse complement strand
TTCTTTTTCTTCTTCTTCTTCTTCTTCTTCTTCTTCTTCTTCTTCTTCTTCAGACACTGGCCTTCCTTTAGTGTTTGAAAGTTATGGCCTTTTCAACGACATCTTTCCATTTCCCTCGACCCTGGACGCAGGTTATCCAATTTTTAACACTCATCTGGCAACTGTCCTGTTTGACGTTATCCTCCCATCGGTACTTGGGTCTTCTTTGTGATCTATTGGTTAGAGGATTACATTTAAATATCTTCTTGACTGTTCTGGTATCTGGCATTCTTTGTATGTGACTAAACCAGCTTAGTTTTTGAGCTTTATTTTTATTGGCTATTTTTTATGTTTTATCAGTTTATCTAATTCTTCGTTAGTTTTAATCCTCCATATTTGATTTTCTTTCGTAGGCCCAAATATTCTTCTTAAAATTTTCGGGACTTTAGAGTAACTGGTTTATTATTAGATCTGCAGGCGGGCTACAGCAAGATGCCTTGTTTTTTGTGCGAGTTGGATAGCCGGTCAAAGACTGAGCTCTGGGAAAGACACGAGTCGCCCCCAAGAAAATATTTTTCTCTGGAGTCGAAACAATTAATACAAAAACCACTGGTAGATAGAGGTAAGATATTAATTCCTCTGTTGCTTATGAAACTGGGTATCAAGACGCATTTCTTATAGGGTCTGGACAAGATGGAGTTAGTTTTAAATAAATATGTCGGACATTTGCACTATAGCCCTCGATAAGCTGAAAGAAAATGTTTTTATGGCCCTAAGTTACGTCAATTCATGAGTGATCCATATTGGAAAATTCCGCGAATCATTTAGACAAGCAGGTATGATAAATTTTCAAAAACATGGTGGACAACTTTGTGGAAAACTCCATGAAGCCAAATTAAAAGATATTGTGCAGATTTTGTTGGAGCACTGTAAAAACGTGGGCTGCAGCGTTGAGTATAAAGCTGAACTCCATGCATTCATACGCAGACTACTTTCCGCAAAGTCTCGGTAGTGTCGGTCATGAAAAGTATGAAAGATTTCACCAGGGCATGAGGGAAATGGACAAGAGATCTCAAGGTGAATAAATTGTGAACATGATTGCAGACCACTGTTGGATGCTGAAGACGGAAAATACTTTTGTCTAAAGCTGTAGAAAGAAAGCAAAAAGGAGGAAATTTCTTCCATTCTTGTAGAGGCTAAATATAATAGACAGTAAAATCCGAGTGAATAATATTAATTTTGGTGTTTCAGGCGCGATTTTTCAGCCAATGGCTTGCTATCACATTTTTATGCAAAAAATTGCATGGAAATGGCATATGCATCTTTTCCATTAAGTACTACAGATTGGAACTAAAGGTCAAAAGTATTTAATTACATTTTCATAAAAATTTAATCTTCTAACGAAATATTAACGTTATTTGTGCAATTAGCATCCAAATATTATGCAGAAATGATACATTCAAATCGTGCTTGAGAAGTTAATATCGCCGGTGTGTTTCATAGACAAATATCAAATTTCCAAAAGAAAACGGCACTGCATCAAATCTCAGATGACTCTTTTCATAATATTCACTAACACGAGGAACTCGGATCTCATACGCTGCTTGAGAATTTAACAGGGATTAAGCTTGGTCTACTCAATGCTCTGCATTATTAGGAATTCAACTTAGCATTATCGGGTTCGCAAAGCCTGCCAACTCAGAGATTGCGTGCAGCATTTCGTAGTATGGTGGCTTCTTTACGGCATAACTTGTTAGCCCGCGTGGAACAAGCACGTAATTGCTTATGTCACATACTTGAAGTAGAGGACTATATGAGAAAGCCGCATTCATTCTCAATCTGTGAACGCTTCAAATGTGTTGACAATGGGCCCAGCTAGCCTGGTTTCACGAATGGCTTTATTAAGGTCGGTTGACTCAACTTCATACCTTCTAGTGTTTAAATAATAAGGTTAAGAACATTTTGGACTTCGTTCTGTAAGATGATGCAATCCTTTTTCTGCTTTCGGATTTCGATAGCTCCTTTACTAGATCAGAGCATAAACGACCGAAGATTTCGGGTTCGATTTCTGGCACCGGACAGAGCAGTTCTCCTCTCCACAACGCTCATATCGACACTGGAGCCCGCCAAACTCCTGTACAAAGGATAACAGAGACTGCCTTACGTGGAATAAATTGGCTGGTGCGCAAAACTGGCCACAAAACTGTGTAATACCGAGGTTAATTATGTGCGAAGCTGCAAATTCACTACACCGTAATCAATGTCGTGAAAGAAAATCTCCTTCTCTATGACCTTTATTTGTTGCTTTAATCCAGGGAATTGTTCATATGTATAAATATAAAGATGTGACAATTAATTATCCAGGTCATATGGCGGCGTGGTCTTGGAAGGAATGCAGGTAAGATCTTTGCCTACTCGTAGAGTTCCGCTTTGGACACTGTTTCTGTTCCGCGTGTCCTTTTATTCCTTTTGTATTCCTAGTAAAATAGCTATGCTGCATGTCTGAAAATTCCTTATTTCGGTTTACTTGTAATTTGGAAGTTGCAATGTGTTCAGGTGATATATTTGTAAGTAACCGAAAAGAACTGTTATAAGGCTTTTACAGTGATACATTTTTAATGCTAATTTTGTTTTTGGACGCTGAAACTGTGTGGATATGGGTTGTGTTGCCGACGTTTCGGAAGGGTTTTTGGATGATTGACCGCTTAGGAACACTGTGTTTTCGGTTCAGGTTGTGGAATTTAAAAATACCGTAATCCTTCTTCTTTGTTCACCGTTCCCTTTGCAGCAAAATGAGCCCTAGATTCCCTCCGTCTCCTGGGTCTGAGGGGCCCCCTGCTTACGTAACTCAATCACTCAGGCACCCTCCTATCCGACGGCGCGATGTAGGCATTCGGTTTTGGGAAAAGTTTTCTCCTAATTTTCTTCACTTATAGTTTCAGTACCAGAATATAGTCAAGAAAGAGCATGTTTCGTTTTCCTCACATTAGTAGGTCTTCAGCCAAAGTGACTGTTATCATCAGTGCAGGCTCGGCACCTAACTGACTTACTGAGAGATGTAAGAGATCATTAAGTTTTTTGATTCCTCATTTCAGAATTAATTAACCCATCTGAAAATTAGCCGTCAGCGTTAGCAGGATTTTCAGCAACAGGAAACATAGTGGACAGTCTGCAGCTTGTCGCAATGAAAGGAGCAGTAATTAGCAGAACACTACATAGCTACCAAAACTGGAAGTTTTTGAAGTTAAGAACGTGTCGCGAAATTTTATATTTGTTATTCCAGGGCCCCATAATTCGTTGAGTAAGGGTAGCCCACGGGCTAAGAAATTCGGTTATTCGCGGTTGGGTCTCTGGGTTTGAAACAGTTTCCAAGCGCGAAAATCGAAAGGACCAATAAAGGTACCAGTCTTCGAAAATTGGGCTTCGGCCTGTGGATAGCTTATGAGATCATATTCGAAAAATAAGAAACTTTTTATTGTAGGAGACTTACAAATTAGCGAAAGAAAGAAAAGTCGATAGGTGCATTTCCTACATGTGTTGACCGAACCGTTCAGCACGTTGGATACGCTGGAATATCTCCAAGTCTTACTGCGATGAAAAAAGACCTCATTCTCTATAGAAACTGGGTTAGAACCTAGCAGATTCAATCCTAAATAATTAATTTGTGTAATATATTCCGTCTTGTTTTTTTTTCCTTCGATTGATAATCATAGATCGTAATAATAATTCACTATCCTGAATAATATGTCAAGAAAGTAAATTAAGCTGTAGAACAGGTTATTCGAGAAACAGTAAAGATGGCGATTTGGGGAGCTGTACCGAAAACGAAAGGCAGCATTATCCTCCATCAGTGGCCGAGGCATTCTGCCAATTCTACCACCATCCTCTGGACTCATTCTACAACCATCCGTCCAACAAAGTTTTGTCTTCCCAGAACATTAAACCACGGAGGATTCTCCTGCTACCAGCAGCAACAGTCCTCAGTATGAACGCGACAAGACCTTCAGACAAGACGACAGAACCCGTTAGCTTAAGCCCTCTTCTCTTTTACAGTTTATGTGGCTCCGTTTTCAGATGCCAGCAGTGCGTTTGGTTCACAGGAATGGTGTAACTTTGTAGCAGACAACGAATTCTGCTTCGCCCAATTCCCGATGTTAACTGTGTGGTTAGCTGAACCCTATTCTCTTCAACCCTGATGATAGAGGCGGTTTATTTCACCAAAATATTACAAACGCATCGCACTGTCTTGTGGTACCAGAATTTAATAATGGGACCAACATTGACAGAATTGTAGTTTTTAATTTTAAAACACGAATATTTAATCAAGTATTTAATATATAGAATCCGCTTGTCTTCACTGATAGGTTGCATTGTTTGACTAAATGAAATTTATTAATATAAGCTGTACTGTACCAGTATATTTCGAGCACCCAGCAAGTCAATTGTAAATGTTAAGTCAACTACAAGTAATTAGACCCAAAACTGTATCTTGTTATTCGTCAGATATGCTTGCAGACTCGCTGCGATGCGGCCTGTCATGTCGTTTATCTTCTATTGTACATTAACCCTTTGACGCCTAACGACGACTATAGTGGTCGTACCGCGCCGCTAACCTCTAAATGTTTCATTTTATATATTTATTCAACAAATATAGGTACTGAATATTTTAAACATGGTATATACTCTTCGTTTTTTCCTCTTCAAAATGCAGTTTGTTTCATAATTCTAACATATTTGGTTCCTGTGTTATTCACGTTTTATATAAAGGGTGTGCTAAAGTTAAAATAAATGATTCCGGCGCCAAAAGGTTAAGGCAGATAGTTTGCAGTAACGCTCTGTTCCAATTTCCGTTACCCTTTTATAACTACACATTTCAAAAACTCTGCTGGATGTAGTACATTAGTATGTTAATGTTGCTGTTTAATGGAAATTATATACGACAAATAATTTTTCGCTTTCATAAGAATATACTTTATTATCACCACCACCACAACAATCACAACAGCCACTATCATCATCATTAACATGATCACCATATTTTACGTCTAATGTTGTTATGACTATATATTTTTTGTCTGGTGATTGGACAGAAAACTAGCTTACGCTAGGTGGATGTTAGCATTTCCTATAAAGTCTTGAATTTTCATCCATGTCTTTTGAACGGATTTTGATTTGCAGGGACTTTACCACCACGTCAAGTAAGGAATTGATTCTAAATAGATACAGTAAGTAGGCTATAGGCTGGATCACCGAGGAACTGAAAGTTAATTCACTATAGAGGCAAAACGCTTTTCCTTCTCCAAAGTGTACAGACCGGCTTTGAAGCCCACCCAGTAGGTAGCGAAATCTGCTGCCCTGGACGAAAATGACGACATATGCATGAAACTGACAACTTACTACTCTCTAGTGCCAAGGCTAAGAATGCGTGTGTCTATGCTTACATTTCCCCATATGCCTCAAGATAAGTGCTTAATTACGCACGGTGACAACTTACACCTTCACCTGTATTTTACATGTGGCAGTTACAGAAAACAGAAATTCTTACCGATTTCAGGCAATTGGATGGTTCTTACTCATGTGTCGAAAATTTAGTTCTTCTTGGTTTGAAAATAGAGCGCTCCTCCACTTCAAATTAAGATAACACGACTGGATTCTGTATCTTTGAGGGCAGATTGTAGCAGAGTGAAGAATGGTCTGTAAGTGCACTAGATCAGGGCTGTCCATTTCACGGAACTTCGCGTGGAAGATATTGCTTAGAAACAAGTTGAACATCGTGTTTGTGTGCGCCTGTGCTTATACAGACACGAAATAATACACGTTCTATTGTGGGAAAAATTAGCGTCCGAATGTATTTTTACATATCCTAGGGTGTGTCATCATATAGTACTGGAGAAAGGAATCTTTGTACCTGACAGTGGGTGAAGTTCAAGACGTTGGGAACCGTGCAGCACGAGGAGGCACATATTACTGCATTATTATTATTATTATTATTATTATTAATGTACGGAATTCATATTTTATACTCTAGATTGGCAGAACGTATGGCACGCTTGAGAGACTGGAAATGTGTGTTTATGGTGGGTAAACTAACACGAGAGCACCTACTTGTGGAAAGAAATGTTAACATTAAAAGAGATTATCTGGGCAGATTTCATGAGGATGTGGACGAGGTACTGAATGTTTAGATTTCCGTAAAAATTCTGAATTTCTTTACCAACTTAAGGGTATCTATGTAGATTATATGTAATATATTCACATACAGAGGGGGATCACGGTAGCACAGTGGTTAAGGCGCTGTGCTACAAATCGGAAGGTCGCTGGTACTATTCCAGATGGTGTCATTGGAATTTTTCACTGACATAATCCTTCCGATCGCGCTATGGCCCTGGGGTCGACTCAGCCTATAACAGAAATGAGTACCAGGAGTATTTCCTGAGGGTAAAAGTGGCCAGTGTGTAAGACTGACAACCTTACCAACATCCTGGGCCATTGTCACGTAATCTGGGAACCTTAACTTCCTGGAACCCTCTGGGCACCTCGGGTCTGTAATGGGACTGATTTACCTTATATTCATATACAGAATGTACATATAACTTGTATACACCCCGTGTGGTCTTATTGTATTACAAGGTAGACATATTTATGCAGAGAAGTCACTGATTCCAAAGCTAGTAACTATATAAATAGTGATTCAAATAATCCACTTTTTTCCTGCATTCGCAATATTTAATCGATTGTTTTCCCAGTACCTCTTCGTTTGATAGTTTTATGCGCTTTCGTAAATTGCGAAAAATCAACTATTATCTTGGTCATGGCTGTCCGTCCATCCGTCCGCATAGACCAACTGGTTTCCCAATGGAAAAAAATATATATGTTTGAGATTTTTTTAAAATCTGTCGAAAAATTCAACTTCTTTAAAATCTAAATAGATGAAAGGGTACTTTACGTAACGACTTACACACATTTATGATAACATCTCGCTGAAATATTCTTAGAATGAGAAATATTTCAGACAAAATTTGTGGAGAAAATCAAAACACATATTTTATGTTCAATCATTTTCTTTTCCGAAAGTCTTGTCGTTTATTAGGTAATTTAAAAAAAATTTGGTAGAGCCAGACAGACCACAGATGACAATATACATATAATACCTCGCGGGCTCCTGTCATGTTAATAACTAAGGTTACAGACACACACTCACCTTATGTAATACGTAGTGCTTTACCACGGCGACAATGGTTACATGAAGTTTCTTCAGTGTTACATTGCACGTACATTGGCTCTCTTGTTGTTATTTATGTTGTTCTGTTGATTTGAGTCGATATGTGGGTGTAATACTTTCTGTTGCTGTTTCCACGCATTGACGCAAGTAGGCAACAAGTGAATTACTATAATAACAGTTATTAAGAAGTGTATATCACAGAGCAAAGCATGTAGTTAATCGAAAGTAAAATATGACGCAGAAATGTCCTAGGTTTTCGTTTCTTAACCTTTAACATTCACAAAGAAAATCTGTACATTACTTGCATCTATTTGCCATGAATGAACTGAAGGTTTCATACCCACTTGAAGAAGATAAGCGAAACTTTTCTCTCCCCTGATGTAGAAAGTACCAGCAGCTCGACAGAAGCCCATTGGTTCTGGACCTCGTTAATTGCAGCCGAGAGGGAGAAAATAAATCAATTACGTGGCGAGACTGATAACCCAATTACGGAAATGGGAGTTAGAAGGGACGAAGAATAAGGGTGTGAGTGAGAGAGGAATCTCGAAACCTAAGTGAGGAGAAGAATAAAATAAGAACGGAAAGAAAGAAGATTCGGTGATAGTTGGAATCCTTGGTTACGAAATGGTGATCTTTTGGGCTGAAGATTCTTTTGATGCCGAAATAAAGTACATGTAAACGTTGAGAAACACACACAAAGAATATGCTTATTGACAGAAGTCGCATGTTTTTAATGACAAGCTTAAATTGCTCATTATACTTCAGAAATTCGTAATAATAAGTGCAAGATATCGATCTGTGTGATGATCTTGAAAAACTGATCATTCAGCTGACATTTTAAGTCTTCGCCACTTTTTGGCTCGAAAGGACGCTGATTTACATTTCTGGAAATATACAACATAGAGAGGTAGCAAGAGATTCGATTGTAGTTATTAGAGCCACGAAATCTCCAGAAATCAAATACAGGTTATCTTACTACTCAGGACAATACGAAGATCTACATAGTTCTCATACAATATCTATTCAAGCGAGAGATGTGTTTTGTTAATAGATGTTATCAATAACGTAGATTCTATGGGGTCGAATGTTGGGATTTTTGTGCGAAATGAATCACAAACTGTTGGGCAAGAATTTTCTGTGACGTAATTTGAGGGACTGTCCGTCCTTTGAATACGGGGGCCGAATACAGCCACGAAGACGAAAGGATAATTGGTATCCCAACCCAATTTGTAATCGGGCTTCTCCCGAATAAAAATCAGAATTGTTAGATCGTGACCTGGGTTGCTTGGAGCTAAACATGGTTATTCTTGGTTTACAAATGAATAAAATGAGAAAGTACAAGTTGTAATTTTTTATTTTTGCCTTTTTTACGATACATTCCCTGTAGTCCAGTTTATGTAATGTCGGCGACTTAAGTCAGTACTCTTGCTATGTTGTAAAAGTAATCCTGCTTTGATTGAAATCACATTATATGACAGAAGACTTTTAGCATAACACCGATGTAATATTTTTCAAGACACATTTATTCTCCAGTGCTTCCACAAATGTATTTCAGTCCGGTAATAGAAGAATTTTCTTAGCTTTCTTCGTCGTTGCGTGACACAAACAATTTTGAAACAAGAATATCCTTGAGTAATATCTGAAGGCTGCAACGGTAAATACAAGATTATATCCTGAAATTTTTATAAATACACATGCTATTCCGCTGTATCTGAAACATGCTTCTTCTTAATTTTCTTCTTCTTCTTTCGCTTCTAAACATTATATCTTTTTCATGGATGATATTAGTAGCCTTATGCCCAACCCCAAACCTGGACGACCACGCTTTGATTTGGAGGTGTTCTACCTTAAAAACGTCGGCTTACGTCTAAGGAGGCCTCACTATCCCTTCTTTTGCGTCACTTCTTTTTTGGTTTCTCTGCTGAGACCTGTCTGACTTAGACGACCGCACCGTTGGCTATGTTACGTTTAGCATAGCACATAGCTTCACGAGGGCAGGCAAAACTCTCCCCACCAGGTTTATCATAAAACTTCTAAAAGACGGCACCCTTCGTGGGAGGCTCAAACATAGTTAAGACATCTTTATTAGAATCGCAAACAAGTATCTACCAGTACTAAATCACTTACTGGATTAATATATAAAGATAAAAATATACAGAGGGAGGAAAAACTCCATGCCCTAACTTCGTGAGTTGAAAGGGAGAAAAAACTCAACTGGCGACATGTAAATGAGGACTTTAATGTGACCCCATGGGAAGAAGTCCATTGGTGTGAGGTCCGGTGACCTGGGAGGTCAAGACATTAGCCCGCCCCGTCCAATCTAGCAATCGTTGTAAGTGGCGGTGAGATGTTGATTCTGAAGAGTATATCATTTCCCATATCGCCGAAGCAGTAGCAACCATCAGGCAGGAACCTGGCATTTTTGAAAGGACACGTCAGTCTCTTCTGCATCGTTGTTCGCTGTGTGTCGAGGTCCGTGGTCATATGTTTGAGCATCTACTCTAAATTGGTAGGAGATATATTTTTTTTTTCACTATAATTCAGTGGTTTTGCTTGATTTCTAAACTTAGTAAGACCCAATTTGACGGTCCGTAGCACTGCAAGGACACATCTCCGACATATAGTTCGTTGACAATAAATCTATGTTATGATCCCCTCTATCACCTCACGAAGTCTGAACACGGAGATATTCGGCATCAGCATACAAAGATAAATTTTATTCTATTACTGAGTATATTGAACTAAAATGTGCATTAGTTTGTTGAGTTACAAGCCAGTGTAGTTTACATCGTGATAGAGTGGGTCCAGCTTCTGTTTTTTATTTGGGACATATAGGTTACGTAACTTTTCATGAAGACTTTGTTGATTTTGGTCAGACTCTTAAAACAAATTCCACTATAGAGTCCGAAATCTGGACATGCCCACTTCCTTCTCACCTATGCGAATTCTTTATGTACACTAAACACATGATGCTGTATTAGCCTGAGCTGCAGTGGCATTACTTCAAATGTAAGCAAATAAAGAAACACAAGACGCTGAGTATTTTCATTAATGTTCAAGAGAAATTTGTTTAAAACAAGTTACTTCATCCATGATGGTGTATTACTTTTACCCTCTTCTTATGTTTCTTAGTTTTAATTTGGGTGATAGTGCTTCAGACATTTCCAACAAATACTCTTCCATCTTGTGACAATTTTGTCATAGCACTAAGTTTATTGTGCTTAAGTCTGATTGTTCATATATCACCTTCAGTTTCAGCCTTATAGCAGATGTGAAGGCAAAGAGTACTTCCTTTTTAAATGCTTAGCCTTGGTACCAAACGTATTCTTAGTTTTGTCTTTGGCCATACTACAACTTAAGCTGTTCTTTAGCTACATTTTACAGCCGATACCCGGTTTTAATAAGAGGACATTCAGCGTTGGATTTTACTTGGGAAGTTTGTCACTGGGATAGGCCTTGTTCCGATTCTCCCTTTCTTTGTTAGCTTCATTCCATCGATGCTCAGTTTTCTTTCGTCACCCAGGAAATGGAATGTGGGCCCACTACACCCCACAATTACACGAGATATATTCACACCCCATCCCAATATTAATAAATAATATTGGTTTTAATAAGATAATAATTTATCACGTGGGAAACCGTTTCAGGAATTGTAGAACTGGTACAGGCAAAGGGCAGTGAGTACTGGATTTTCCCTTGGAAGTCAATGTTAGGGTATTGGTCAACGTCAGTAAAGAAAAGTAGGCTGTCCTACTTTGGAAACTCACAGTTCTGCTGTTATTAGTTATGAGGTGAAGGCACAGACAAACCCACACATATTCATCTCGATTTAACATGACAAAACAAATCCCTGTCAGGTTCAAGAGGCATGAAGGAATGTAGGAGAGTATGGACATACAACTTTAGACGAGATTATCTGTCCATTGTAATTAGAATTCTTAACCTTCAAAACAGAGTCTAAGGGAAGCTATGTTATTGTTATAACCTTTTTTCCTCCAAAATCTTTGCAGTCAGAAATGACAGTATTTCCCATAAAATTCACTGATTCCAGGTTCAAACACAAGTAAATCTAAGACACTTTCATTTGCCACTGCAACCACTCTATTTAACGCTTGTTGCCGTAAGACACTGAAAATGTATCTTGTTTTAGGCTGAGAGGGTAGCGGAATTTAAAAATTGTCTTAATGGAATTCCAGTTATCAATAAAATGCTGTTAAAATGTAAAACTGGAAGGATGTCCTCCATGAACACACACCATTTAAAAGAAAATTATTCCTTAATGATTCTGTAGACTTTGGGTTGGAGTGAAAAATCGTCTAGTCTACCTTTTAATGTGGTTCTAAATACGGACTTCAGTTTACGGTTCAGTGATGTGAATGTTTGAAGATGCAGCGCAATTTATAGGCCTAAGCGATATGTGGGTTTATGAAGTAAGGAAGTGAGAGACTGGATCCCTCCTGGACCGTGAAATTGCGTGTCATATTAAGGGTTGTCATTTATGCCATGCGTTTTGCGTATTGAACGTAATGAACTATATATGTACCAAATTTTTTATCTTTTGTATTTTCTTCATATTTTCCAGCAAAACTTGTTTAATAACGCAAAGAAATGTCCCTTTATTTATGAGAAACGTAACTTATAACAGGAGGAATTCTAGAAAAAGGGTACGTGATGAGGAATGCGGAAGAAATGCAGATAAGTAAGAAAGTAGCAATACGTAATATACAAAAAGAAAATAAAATACATGTACATTCGAATACGTCGAAAAAGTCTAACTACAAACAAAATGGAATACTGTGTACTTTAACTTTTTGGCATGATTGTAAACTTCCTATATCAGTCCGCAATAAGTCTGTGGAAACTACTGCCTTCTGAGATGCGCCACCTCGCAGTTTCATAGATAGGTGCCAGTGTTTAGAAGAAGGCGCTTCTTTTCACTTTCAGAGTGGTAAACTTAAACACTGATGCATATCTATAAAATTGCACGGTGTTATGTTTTAACAGATAGCAATCTTCGGGTACCCATCTGAGAATATAAAATCCCACAAACCATAATCTCTTTCTGAATGTTAGTTTACGTGTTTTGACGTTAAACAGTACTGAAGTCTGTGATCATAGGAGTATAATGGACTTATAAAAATATTTCTGGGTAAGTGGAAAATTTTAGCTATGTGTTGTAGATGAATATTTTGTTGCAACTTTTAGTCGTATGTGTGTTGCATTGATTTTTGAGGAGTTTAAGGTAAGTCATAGTTTCAACTTATCAGGAGTGAAACAAAACGCCAAGAACATCTTATATATCTGCAAACACCGGAGATGAAAGTGTAGGGTTTTCAGTTACGGTGTATATTGTAGCTATATCACATCCTCTTTTTTCTTTATTTTCAAATCCCTTTTCAGGAAATTTGATTATCCCATATCTTTGGACGTGTTAATAAAGTAGCGCCACTTCCCCTGCACTTAGCAGCCACGTCGTACTGTTTTGTAAGTATTCCCTCCAGCTCGCCTCATCTGCATATTCGTCTCACGTACACCTTCTTCCGCAGTCTGGTTGGTTGCACAATACACAGGCACTCTTCTCTTTACGTACAGTACCTGGAAAACAATTTCTTACGAAAACTGAAGACTTCCGACATTTTACATGCAACAGGGACATAATTCTACGTAAGCTCTTAAGATGTATTAACAGACTGAAACATAAATCCAAAGGTACATATAAATATTTTGTTCCCTGTTCTGCACAGAAACTGCGTTGTCCAGCTTTTAGTAGCTTATTCCACGCTTCTTTGAACCCAGGTTTCAGAAGGATGCTCTTCAAAAGATGTATTGTAATGCGTTTCATTTTCTGCTGTGTTTATTAGACGTCGCCAGTAAATTGGACTTAAATTGGAGGAAGAAACTAGTGAAATTCTACGTTTGGAACATAGATTTGAATGGTGCTGAAAGGCGGACACTTCGGAAACCAGATCATAAATACGTTTGAAGTTGTTAAATGTGGTGTTGGGGACGATCAGTTGGACTGATCATGTGTGAAATGGAGAAGCCTTACAAAAAGTCAAAGGGGGAGAGAAATATCGTACAAACAATAAAAGAAAGGAAGGCTAACTGGTTTGGTCAAGTCTTGCGTAGGAACTGCCTTATAAGAGACGTCACTAAAGGAAAAATAAAAGTGACGGAAAGACGAGGAAGAAGGCATAAACAGCTACTGGGTGACCTTAAGAAAAAAAAAAAGGCACTGGAACTTGAACTGTCTGGAGGACTGTCTTTGGAAGAAGATCTGGACATGTTTCAAGACAGACTGCGTAATGAATGAATGTATTACATGTTTGTCAAGAGCGATGAAGTTGATCTTACAAACCACAACATGACGATTTTTAAGTTATTTGTGTTCACTGTGGTGCTGATCTTTACAGGAAAGTATACAGTCTTACCAGCATTGTACATTTTGTAAACAGAATGCTTATCCAAATTCTGGCCCACACCCACATACGCTACACATTAATTTAACTCATCCTTTCTGAAAATTAAGATAGTGGGAGTCCTACTAGATCTGACACTCGACATATCAGAACAGTTTATACACACGGCGAAATGTCTCTTTAGTTAACGTTTAAATAAGTGGAATGAAAAATAACTGAAAATCGGCGTATGTGTTCATACACATAGAGTTTTATAATTGAGCTGGATGATATATAACGTATTATTCTTTGCTCGGTCAAGTACTAAACCGTAATTGAAGGAACAGAGTCTGTTCCAAGGGGTTCGTTGTTGTAGGGAATCTCTTTAGGGCAGAAATAATTTGGAAGCGATCGTATTTTTGTGGACAGAAAAATGGGAGTACTGGGAGAACTTGTAGATTTTTATCTGTTATTTGAATCAGTTATAATATAACTCTAATACTTTTATCGGAGCCGAAAAGGGCGGCCGTGCTGTCTAAAGGGTGGTTCTGCGGCCGCTCCCTTGCTGGGATTGCGGTTTCGAATCCTTCCGGGTCATGTGTCTGTTGTGATTGATGTGTGTTGTGAGGTAGAGGTCTCTGCGACGGGTCGATCACTCATCAACAGGAGTCCTAATGAGTGCGATGTATCTGAGTGTGATAGTGAAACCCTGATAACGAAGAGGCCAAAGCCCACGAAGGCTGTGGAGTGATGAAAATACCGTGTTAAATGTGAATTTGAAGTAATAATAACGATAATTCTTATTGTTCCGTCAATGAAGGCAAAAACCCCATATCCGCTTTGCTCTGAGCAATAAGACGTCAGATGCTACTGAGCCGTGCGGAGATAATGACCTTGAAATACATTTCGCTCATTTGCGAAAAGAGTGTCAAATAACTTAAAAAATTGGCATGTTTGAGTTATTGGTATAGAAAGAAACTTCTGCAGAAGGACTTTTAACAGATATAGTGTCATAACGCAGTTTACAAAACTCGCCGATGGAGAGCCGTTGTGTCGTCGTTGCACTAATAGAAAGTTATAGTACTTCAAGAACTTTAAAATTGCTCTTGAAAAATCACAAATTTTGAGTTGTGACACTCCTATCGCAAATGAGCGATTTGTTTTCAAAGACTCGTGGGAATAATATGCTCGAAAGTTCATTATTGTTTGATGTATGAGTGTAGATATCTCATCTAGTTCTTACCTATATAGTCATCTGTGTACAACAATCTTACTAATATAATTATTGTACGGTGCGATTTGCCTGCTATAAAAGCATTTCATTAGCATGTCATGAATTTCGCGCAGAATATATGGCTCTTTAAACCATTCGTCTTCTATTAAAGTCTACTAACTTGGCACTGGGCCCACAGAATATATTAACGGGTTTGTTTTGGTGCTTACAGCCAACAAATATTATTTAAAAAAACGTCAGTGGTTGACTGACGTTTTCAATGGAGGAACTATAATTTCTTGGAACTCTAAGCCTAATTTTAAAATGTTGTGCAGAAAATTTTAATGGCTCATAGTGCTTGCCCAGACTTTAGGGAATAGGAGTATATCCGTGTGTAGAACGACGAGAACTTCTTGTGATTATGTTTGATTTCCGTTCACTGTAGCAGCAGATGGAGTTGGTGTGTGTGTACGTATCGGATTACGGTTACACAAAACCTCTCCCAACAACCACAGATTCTGGTGTGTGTTTATGTAATCTCAGAGACACTTTCCTACCATCTACTCCTTCTCTACATTGTATTGTACTTTCCCCTCTCTCCTCTTTACATATCTCTTCTTTTCTTGATGCTTTCCATTTTCTCCACGATCTTCTTTCCCATCCAGCTTAAGTTTTGTTATTCGTAGAAGCGTACAATCATGAAGCTTTGCCAATTCACTTGAAAGAGTAAACAGCCGGAGGGTAGCTGTGATGTGTACGGAGATTTTCAAGCATACGAATATATCTGAGTGCACGTATGTAATACACTACTTCTTTATCTGAGAAAACATTCCCTCCAGATGCAGTTCACAGACTGCGTTACGTTGAATCTTACTGTTCTTAAGTTATAAATTTAACAGCCTTCAAACTTCTATGCATCAGCTAAACGGGGTCTTACTGATATGCTTACTTGTATAATGTTCACTAAGAAGTTAAAGGAAAGTCTTCATTGTTTATAAGAACTGTATTTCTGTTAGAGACTAAGTAATATTTCATAATTATAACGTTCAATTTCTGTGGCAGCGGGAAGATGAAACTGCAGTACAAAGTGCATGCTTATGCGCTACCTGGGATGGTGGTGGTTATCTTACGGCACTTGCTAAATGAAACCAGAGCTCTACAGTACGGATGTCGTTAAAGGAATCTTGCATTGTTTTATGACTAACCGTGTAAAGTCGAATTAATAAATCTTAAAAACCCGACTATATATACAGAAGTTTTAAAATTATTACATTTTTATTCCTCC
>Ga0123357_10004730_pt1 | contig 16099 bp, 14 predicted proteins | sample TergutEmb28metaG_FD_89873 | JGI IMG/M metagenome (GOLD analysis project Ga0123357, IMG submission 89873) | Embiratermes neotenicus P4 segment gut microbial communities from Petit-Saut dam, French Guiana - Emb289 P4 | ecosystem: Host-associated > Arthropoda: Insects > Digestive system > Gut ... | reverse complement strand
GAGTCGACGAACACCCCATCCACGAAATTCTGCAGTTTGCGTGCCATCGGTTTGCCTTTCACGTCAAGTCTCGAGATCGCTGCGAGTTGGTTTGGTGGGTCTTGGTGGCTGGATGAGGCGCCTGGCTCACCGCGTGGCGGCGAGCGCGCCCGCCAACACGTCCAGGCCCTCGTGCAGTAGCGCGTCGGAGATGGACAGTGGCGGCAGCAGCCGCAACACGTTGCCGTAGGTGCCGCAGTTGAGCACGATCAGCCCCTCGTGGCGGGCCTTGTCGGCCACCGCCAGCGTGGTGGCGGGGTCCGGAGCGATGCCGCCCGGCTTGACGAGCTCGATGGCCTGCATGGCACCCCGGCCGCGCACATCGCCGACGCGCGGGTCGGCCGCCCGCAGCGCGGTCAGCCGCTCGCTGAGGATCGCGCCGATCTGGCGGGCCCGTTCGAGCAGGCCCTCGCGCTCGATGGTGTCCAGCGCCGCCAGCGCCGCGGCGCACGCGATCGGGTTGCCGCCGTAGGTGCCGCCCAGGCCCCCGGGATGGATGGCGTCCATGATCTCGGCCCGGCCGGTGACCCCGGACAGCGGCAACCCGCCGGCCAGGCCCTTGGCGACGGTCACCAGGTCGGGCACCACGCCCTCGTGCTCGCAGGCGAACATGTCGCCGGTGCGGGCGATGCCGGACTGGATCTCGTCGGCCACGAAGACCGCGCCGTTGTCCCGGCACCAGGCGGCCAACGCGGGCAGGAAGCCGGGCGCGGGCACCACGAAACCGCCCTCGCCCTGGATCGGCTCGATGACGATCGCGGCGACGTTCGCGCCGCCCACCTGCGCCTCGATCTGGCTGATCGTCCGCGCCGCGGCGGCGGGGCCGTCCAGGCCGTCGCGGTACGGGTAGGACATCGGCGCCCGGTAGATCTCCGGCGCGAACGGCCCGAAACCGCTCTTGTACGGCATGGACTTCGCGGTCATGCCCATGGTGAGGTTGGTGCGGCCGTGGAAGGCGTGGTCGAAGACCACGATCGCCTGCCGGCCGGTGTACCGACGGGCGATCTTGACCGCGTTCTCGACCGCCTCCGCGCCGGAGTTGATCAGCAACGACCGTTTCGGGAAGTCGCCGGGAGTGAGCGCGGCGAGTCGCTCGGCCACCTCGATGTAGCCCGGGTACGGCGTGGTGGCGAACGAGGTGTGGGTGAAGCTGGCCGCCTGCGCCTGCACCGCCGCCACCACCGCCGGGGCGGCGTTGCCGACGGTGGTCACCGCGATTCCGCAGCCGAAGTCGATGAACGAGTTGCCGTCCACGTCGACCAGCACGCCGCCGCCGGCGGCGGCGGCGAACACCGGCATGGTCGTCGAGGTGACCGGTTTGGCGATGGCCGCCGCCGCCCGGGCGGCCAGTTCCTGGGAGCGGGGGCCCGGAATGGCGGTGACGAGCCGGCGCTCCTGGGGGAGCGCCGGCCCCCCGGCGGAGGGAGCGAAGTGGGCGAGAGGAATGGTCATTGGCTGGTGCCTCCAAAGGGTGACTGTTGGTACATCATGTAGCACGACTGGCGGTCACGAGTCGAAGCCCAGGCCGAGCCGGTCGAGCGCGCGCAGCCACAGCCCGCGCCGCCCCTTCGCGGCGTCCGCCCGGGCCAGCGCCCGTCGGGTGAGTTGGATTCCCGCGTAGCGGATCGGTTCCGGCGGGAACGGCCATGGCCGTTTGCTGGGCGCGCGCAACGCGGTCGCCGCGGTGGCGCGTCCAGCGAGCAGGTCGAGCATCACGGCGGCGCCGAAGCGGGTCGCCCCCACCCCGAGCCCGGTGTAGCCGAGGCTGTGCGCGACCCGCCCGCCCAGCGCCTTGCCCTGGAACGCGAAGAACCGGGTGGAGGTGTCTATCGCGCCCGCCCAGGCGTGGCTGAACCGGACCCCGTCCAGTTGCGGGAAGGTCTGGAAGAAGTGCTCGGACAACGTGGCGAACGTTTCCGAGCGTCGCTCGTACTCGGGGCGCAGCGCGCTGCCGTAGTGGTAGATGGCGTCGTACCCGCCCCACAGCACGCGGTCATCGGCGGTGCGGCGGTAGTAGTGGAACTGGTTGCCCAGGTCCCCGACCCCCTGCCGGTTCGCCCAGCCGAGCGAGGCCATCTGCTCGGTGGTCAGCGGCTCGGTGACCAGCGCGTAGTCATACACCGGCACCACGTACCGGCGCAGCCGGCGCAGCGGCGACGGGAACGCATTGGTGGCCAGCGCCGCCTGCCGGGCGGTGACCGCGCCGGCGGGGGTGCTCAGCCGCACCCCGGCGCCGGCGCGCGCCAACCCGGTCACGGCGGTCCCCTCGACGACGCGCACCCCGAGCTTCAGGCAGGCCGCGCGCAGCCCCCAGGCCAGCCGCGCCGGGTCGAGCATCGCGACCGAGTCGGTCAGCCACACCCCGGCCTGGTAGGTCGGCGAATCGACCTCGGCGCGCACCGCGTCGCGGTCCAGGAACACCGCCGCGTCGCCGAAGCGGGTGGCCTGCTCGACCTCCTCGCGCAGCCACGGCACCTGGTGCGGCGCGGTGGCCACGTCGAGCTCGCCGCTGCGACGGAAGTCGCAGTCGATGCCGTGGCGGCGCACCGTCGCCTCGATCGCGTCCAGGTTCTCCCGGCCGAGCCGGGACAGCGCCGGCATCTCGTCGGGGAAGCGGGCCAGCCCGTTGTCGATGCCGTGGGTAAGGCTGGCCGCGCAGAACCCGCCGTTGCGCCCGGAGGCCGCCCACCCGATCCGGTCGGCCTCCAGCAACAGCACGTCCCGCGCCGGGTCCTCCTCCTTGGCGAGCAACGCGGTCCACAGACCGGTGTACCCACCGCCGACAACCGCGAGATCGCAGCTGGTCGCGCCGGACAGCGGGTCGGCCGGCGCCGGCGCGTCCGGCGAGTCGAGCCAGAACGGTGTGTGCTCGACGTCGGTCAGTGCGTCGCTCACCCAGCTCACACCTTCTTTTTCCTAGCCACCAGGACGTTCGCCACCACGATGACCACGCCGAACGCGAAGATGAGCGTGCCCATCACGTTGACTTGCGGGGGGATGCCCATCCGGGACGAGCCGAACACCCACAGCGGGAACGTCTCAGTGGAGCCGTTGTTGAAGCTCGTGGTCACGTAGTCGTCGATCGACAACGCCAACGCGAGCAGCCCACCGGAGACCACGCCCGGCATGATCATCGGAAGGGTGATCTTCCGGAAGGTGACCCAGGGGGTCGCACCCAAATCCAGCGACGCCTCCTCCAGGGAATGGTTCAGCCCCGCGACCCGCGCCTGGACCGTCACCGCGACGAACGGGATACAGAACATCACGTGCGCGATCAAGATCGTCCAATACCCGCGCGCCATGCCGATCATCAAGAACATCGACAGCAGCGAGGTGCCCAGCACCAGCTCCGGCGTGGCGATCTGCGCGAAGAGCGTCAACCCGGTCGCGCCCTTGCCGCGGAAACTGTACCGGCCCATCGCCAGGCCCAGCATCGAACCGAGCACCACCGAGACCAGGGTCGCCATGATCGCGATCGTGATGGTGTTGATCAGCGCGCTGGTCAATCCCGGGATCGCGAACAGGTCGCGGTACCACTTCAGGGTGAAGCCCTGGAACTTGGTGTTGTACTTGCCTTTGGTGTTGTTGAACCCGAACAGGATGGTCACGAAGATCGGCAGGCACAGGTAGATGATCACTAGTGCCGTGTAGACGGGCAGGATGTAGTAGGTCCAGCGCCGGTGCGACCGGCGCGTCAGGGCAGTTTGGGCCGCCGAGTGGGGGGCCGTCGTCGCGCTCACAGGGCCGTCGCCTCCATCACGTCTTCGGTGCCGAGCACTCGCGCGTAGATAAAGATGCCCACCAGCAAGACGGCCATCAGGGTGAACGACAGCGCCGACGCCCCTGAATAGTCCTGGTTGGTCTGGTAGAGCGTTTGAATGATCTGGCCGATCATCGTGGTGTTCGTGCCGCCCAGCAGCTGCGAGTTCACGAAGTCCGACGCCGCCGGCACGAACGTCATGAGCACGCCCGCGAAAAGACCCGGGACGGACAGCGGCAAGACCACCCGGAGCAGTGCCTGCGCGCGATTGGCGTACAGATCGTTGGCGGCCTCGATCAGCTTCTTGTCGATGCGCTCCAGGGACACATACAGGGGCAGCACCATGAACGGCAGGAAGTTATAGGCCAGCCCGCAGATCACCGCCACCGGGGTGGCCAACACGTGGAAATCGTTGGACACCAAGTGCAGGTGCCGCAGCGTGCCCAGCACGGGACCGTTGTCGGCGAGGATCAGTTGCCAGGACAGTGTCCGGATCACGAAGGAGACAAAGAACGGCAGCAGCAACAACAGCAAGAACGTGGACTTGTGCCGGCCCGCCCGAAACGCGATCCAATACGCCAGCGGATAGGCCAGGACGATGCACGCCAGAGTCACGATGACCGCGAAGTAGAGCGACCGGAACAGCTGGGTGTCATACAACGAGAGCACCCGGCTGTAGTTGGAGAACTCGAACGTTTGCTTGAAGCCGTGAATATAGTCACCGGACATCAGCGACAACGACAGCATCGAGAACGCGGGCACCACGAAGAAGATCGCCAGCCACAGCCCGCCGGGCACGATCAGCCAGTACGCCATGCGTCGGCCCAGCCAACGCCGCACCCCGTTCTGCGCGTGGACGCCGTCTTCGGTCAGCGGCACAGTTTGCGCGCTCATGATTCCCTCCCCTGGGGTCGCGCGGTGCTCATGATTGGAACACCGGTTCGAAGATCTGGTTCCACGTCTCAAGCTCCGTGGGGGTGAGCGTTCGATAGTTGTACAGTTTGGAGAGCATCTGCTGGGTCGGGAACACCAACTCGCTGTCGGCTATTTCGAGCAACGAATCCGCGTCATCCTTGTTGTCGGCGTCCTTCGCGTCCTTGAGGATGTACTGACGGGCGCTTGGAACCGGGGTGAAATAGTTCACATACTCGGCGATCATCGCCGCGACGCTCGGCTCATAGACAAAATTGATGAGCTCCATCGCGTCGACCGGGTGCGCGGCGTAGCGGGGGATGCACAGATTATCGGTCCAGACGACGCCGCCCTCCTCGGGCACCACGAACTGAAGGTCGAGCCCCGGGGTGGACACGTTCTGCTGGAAAATGTCCCCCGACCACGCCATGGAGATCCAGATATCCCCATTGGACAGTGGGTTCAGATAATTCTGCAGATAGTAGGCCCGCACCAAGCCGTCATCGCGCTGCTTGGTGAGCATCTGCGCCGCCTTGCGCCAGTCCGCCTCGGTGGACGTCTCTGGATTGGCGCCGACACCGCACAACGCGAGATTGGGCAGATCCTGGACGTCGCCAAACATGCCCACCTTGCCCTTGAAGGCCGGGTCGAGCAGATCCTGGAAACTGGTGATCTTGCGCTTGACGTACTTGGGGTTGTAGGCGATCCCGGTGATGCCGGACTGCCAGGCCACGGTGAACTTGTTGCCGGGGTCGTAGCTGGGGTTCTTCGCCGTCGGTCCAGCGTTGGCGAAGAAGTTCGGCATCATGTCTTGGTTGAGCGGAGTCAGGAAGTTCAGGTCAATCAGCGCCGACAACGAGATGCCGTTGGTGAGCACCATCAGGTCGTACCCGGTCGGCTGCCCGGCGGAGATCACCGGGCGCATCGAGGAGAACGCCGTGTCCACATCCTGGATGTTCTCCGAGTAGTTGACCTTGATACCGGTCTGCTGCTCAAAGAGTTGGATCGACGGGTACACCGTCTTCCCATTGACCGTGTCGGTGTCTATGTACAGCGGCCAGTTGTCCCAATTGAGACGGCCAGTCTTTTTCTGGCCGGCCCAGTAGTTGTCCGGGAAGGGCGGTTTCTGGCTGCCGGCCACGCTGCACGCGCCAAGCACCGACGCGGCGCCCAACGCGCCCACGCCCAGTCCCATGGCCCGCAGCATGCCGCGCCGGGACACCCGGCGGGACAACGCGCCACGCAGCCACGCCGGTTCGGGGGGAGGAGGAGTTTGCGCAGACATATCGACCCCGTCAGTTCGTCGCGGCGTCGGAGGCGGCGACGGCCCGCGGGCCCGCCGCGCCGGAGCCGAGCCGGAAGCTGTGCTCGGGCAGCCAGGTCAGCCAGACGGTCTCGCCTCGGGTGGCGGTGGCGGCGGGCGAGGACGCGTTCTGCTGGAAGACGATCACCTCGCTGCCCTGGGGCGTCACCAGGGTGTAGTTGTTGGAAGTCCCCAGGTAGATCACCTCGCGGACCGTGCCGCGCACCGCGCACCGGCCGGGCTCCGGGCTCTCTCCGGGCCGCAGGATCTCGATCTTCTCGGGCCGGACGGTGACCTCCACGGCGTCGCCGACGGCCGCGTCGTCCGCGGCGAACAGCACTCGGCCGGCCGGGCCGTGGTCGATCACCGCGAACGAGCCGTCAACGCCCGTCACCGTGCCGGAAAGGATGTTGGAAGTGCCGATGAAGCCCGCCACGAACCGGCTCGCCGGGCGTTCGTATAGCTCCTGCGGCGCGCCGAGCTGCTCGATGAACCCGTTGTTCATCACGATCAGGCGGTCGGACAGCGTCAACGCCTCGCCCTGGTCGTGGGTGACGAAGACGAAGGTGATGCCAACCTCGCGCTGGATGCGCTTGAGCTCGATCTGCATGGCTTGGCGCAGCTTGAGGTCCAGCGCCGCGAGTGGCTCGTCGAGCAGCAGCGCCCGGGGGTGGTTGACCAGCGCGCGAGCCAGCGCGACGCGCTGCTGCTGGCCGCCGGACAGCTCGCTCGGCCGGCGCTTGCCCCGGTCGCCGAGCCCGACCAGCTCCAGCATCTCCCCGGCCCGGCGCGTGATCTCGGCCTTGTCGACGCCCTTGCGCTGCAGGCCGAACGCCACGTTGTCGAAGACGCTCATGTGCGGGAACAGGGCGTAGCTCTGGAAGACCATGTTGACGTCCCGCCGGTAGGGCGGCACCCCGACCATGTCCTTGCCGTGCAGCAGGATCTCGCCGCGGGTGGGTTCCTCGAACCCGGCGATCATCCGCAGCGTGGTGGTCTTGCCGCAGCCGGAGGGGCCGAGCAGGGAGAAGAACTCGCCCTGCTCGATGGCCAAGTTCACCTCCTGAACGGCGGTGAACGACTCAGCCTTCGAGACGAACGTCTTGGCGACGCCTCGCAACTCGATCGCGGGCAGCTCACCAGCTGAGGGGACTTGTGGTTCCGACATCCATTGACCTCCTTCGACATCAACCGGGACGTGGACCGCGCGGACGCGCGGGCACGATCTGGGGAGCATGTCACACTGAGCGTCCCATGACAAGGGATTTCGAACAGATTCTTAGGTTCTGCACGTGAATCCGTCGCTCAGGACCGCTTCTTCAACGAAGTCGCTTGCCAAACCGGCCCTGAGGTGCCATGCTCTGAACATGGCACGACCGTCGGCGACGAGGCCGGCAGCGAACCCCGAGCCCGATGAGATCAACAAGGCGATCATCAGGCAACTGCAAGACGATGGCCGCCGCCCCTACGCGGCCATCGGCAAGGCGGTTGGCCTGTCCGAGGCCGCGGTGCGGCAGCGGGTGCAGAAACTGATTGACAACGGCGTCATCCAGATCGTGGCGGTCACCGACCCGATGCAGCTCGGCTTCGCGCGTCAGGTGATGATCGGCATCCAAGCCGACCGTGACCTGGTCAAGGTCGCGGACGCCCTCGGCGCCATCCCCGAGGTGGATTACGTCGTCATCGTCGCTGGCCCGTACGACGTGATCATCGAGGCGGTGGTCACCGACGACGCGCATCTGCTCGACCTGCTGTCGGAGATCCGCTCCATCGACGGCGTCGACCGCACCGAAACCTTCCTCTACCTGAAACTGGCCAAACAGACCTACAACTGGGGTGCAAAATGACCACACCAACCACCACCGCATCGACCTCCGGCTACGACGCCGAGGCGCTGGCCGCCAAGGCCTACGACCACCTCTGGATGCACTTCGCGCGGATGTCGTCCTACGAGCACAACCCGGTGCCCACGATCGTGCGCGGCGAGGGCGCCTACGTCTGGGACGTCAACGGCAAGCGGTACCTCGACGGGCTCGCCGGCCTGTTCGTGGTGCAGGCCGGCCACGGCCGTCGGGAGCTGGCCGAGGCGGCGGCCAAGCAGGCGTCGCAGCTGGCCTTCTTCCCGCTGTGGTCCTACGCCCACCCGGCCGGGATCGAGCTGGCCGACCGGCTCGCGGACATGGCCCCCGGCGATCTGAACAAGGTGTTCTTCACCACCGGCGGCGGCGAGGCGGTGGAGACCGCCTGGAAGCTCGCCAAGCAATACTTCAAGCTGGTCGGCAAGCCGATGAAGCACAAGGTCATCAGCCGGCACATCGCCTACCACGGCACCCCGCAGGGCGCGCTGTCGATCACCGGGCTACCGGACGCCAAGAAGTACTTCGAGCCGCTGGTGCCGGGCGCGTCCAAGGTGCCGAACACCAACTTCTACCGCGCCCCCGAGCACGGCGACGATTTGAAGGACTTCGGCCGCTGGGCCGCCGACCAGATCGCCCAGGCAATCGAGTTCGAGGGCCCGGACACGGTGGCCGCGGTGTTCCTGGAGCCGGTGCAGAACTCCGGCGGCTGCTTCCCGCCGCCGCCCGGCTACTTCGACCGGGTGCGCGAGATCTGTGATGAGTACGACGTGCTGTTGGTCTCCGACGAGGTTATCTGCGCCTTCGGCCGGCTCGGCACGATGTTCGGCGCGGACAAGTTCGGCTACGTGCCGGACATGATCACCTGCGCCAAGGGGCTCACCAGCGGATACTCCCCGATCGGCGCCACGCTCGTCAGCGACCGCATCGCCGAGCCGTTCTGGAAGGGCAACAACTCCTTCCCGCACGGCTACACCTTCGGCGGGCACCCGGTCTCATCCGCGGTGGCGCTGGCCAACCTGGACATCTTCGAACGCGAGGGGCTCAACCAGCACGTGCTGGACAACCAGGACGCCTTCCGCGCCACGCTGGAAAAGCTCCGCGACCTGCCCATCGTCGGCGACGTGCGCGGCGACGGCTACTTCTACGGCATCGAGATGGTCAAGGACAAGGCCACCAAGGAGACCTTCGACGACGACGAGTCCGAGCGCCTGCTGCGCGGCTTCCTGTCCGGCGCGCTGTTCGAGGCCGGGCTGTACTGCCGCGCCGACGACCGCGGCGACCCGGTGATCCAGTTGTCCCCGCCGCTGATCGTCGGCCAGCCGGAGTTCGACGAGATCGAGCAGATCCTGCGCGACGTGCTCACCCGCGCCTGGGAGCGGATCTGACCCAGACCGACCGAACCCGCGTCGCCCGAGTCGACGTCGCGCGAACCCGCGTCGCCCACGCCCGGGCCCGCCAACCCACCGACCCCAATTCCATGCTGGACTAAGGCGTCCCATGATTAACTACCCTGCCGAGTCGCTCTGGTTCGACACCCTGCCGGAATCGATCGTCGCGCGCCCGGCGCTGGCCAAGCCCACCCACGTGGACGTGGCCATCGTCGGCGCCGGGTACACCGGGCTGTGGACCGCGTACTACTTGCAAGAACGCGATCCGTCGCTGCGGATCGCGCTGGTCGAGGCCGAGATCGCCGGGTTCGGCGCCTCGGGGCGCAATGGCGGCTGGCTGTCCGCGCTGTACCCGGTGCACATCGCCCGGCTGGCGGCCGAGCACGGCCGGGAGGCGGCCATCGCGCAGTACCGCGCGATGGAGGAGTCGGTGGCCGAGGTGGCCCGGGTGGCGGCGGCCGAGGGAATCGACGCCGACATCGCGCTGGGCGGCACGATCAGCTTGGTCCGCAGCCAGGCGCAGCTGGCGCGGGCGCGCGCCGAGGTGGCCGAGCATACCGAGTATGGACTCGACCTGGAATTGCTCGACGCGGACGCGGCCCGCGCGCGGCTCGCCGCGACCGACGTCATCGGCGCCACCTACACCCCGCATTGCGGCGCGGTGCACCCCGCCAAACTGGTCCGGGGCTTGGCGCGACTGGTGGAACAGCGCGGCGCGGTGATCTACGAGCAGACCCGCGCCAACGCGATCGGCCCCGGCTCAGTGGACACCGAGCACGGCCGCTTGTCCGCCGGCGTGGTGATCCGCGCCACCGAAGGCTTCACCGCTCAGATTCCCCGGCTGCGGCGAGTCACCGTGCCGGTCTACTCGCTGATCGTCGCCACCGCGCCCTTGCCGGCGTCGGTCTGGGACGAGATCGGGCTGGCCCAGCGCGAGACCTGGAGCGACCACCGCAACCTGATCATCTACGGGCAGCGCACCGCCGACGACCGGATGGTCTTCGGCGGCCGCGGCGCGCCGTACCACTACGGCTCGCGGATCCACCCTTCCTACGACCAAGTGCCGAAAGTGTTCACCGCGCTCACCCGCACCCTGCGCGAGCTGTTCCCGGTGCTGCGCTCAGCGCCAATCACCCACCGCTGGGGCGGCCCGATCGGCATCGCCCGCGACTGGCACGCCTCGGTCGGACTGGACCAGACCACCGGTCTGGGCTGGGCCGGCGGCTACGTCGGCGACGGAGTCTCCACCACCAACCTGGCCGGCCGCACCCTCGCCGACCTGATCACCCACCGCCAGACCCCGCTGACCCAGCTACCGTGGGTCGGGCACCAGTCCCGCAACTGGGAGCCCGAACCGCTGCGCTGGCTGGGCGCGAACGCCGGGCTGTGGGCAATGAACTGGGCCGACGCGGCGGAGCACCGCACCGGACGGCCATCGCACCTCGCCGCGCTCGTGGACCGGGTCCTCGGGCGCTGAACAGTCCCCAGCCGGCGCGCGCCGGCTGCGCTTCATCAATATCGTCCTAACGCGGAAGGCGAGTCATCATGTCGAACCCAGAACTGCCCGCCAACGCCCTGGCGTTGGCGCCAACCCAGCTATTCATCAACGGACAGTGGCGCGCGGCGAGTGACGGCGCCACCTTCCCAGTGGTCAACCCGGCCACGGAGGAGACCATCGCCAAGGTCGCCGACGGCACCCCGGCCGATGGCAAGGCAGCGTTGGACGCCGCCTGCGCGGCGCAAGCCGGCTGGGCGGCCACCCCGCCGCGGCAGCGTTCGGAGATCCTGCGCCGCGCCTTCGAGGCGACCATCGCGCACACCGACGAACTGGCCGCCCTGATCACCATGGAGATGGGCAAGCCACTGGCCGACGCGCGCGGCGAAGTGGCCTACGGCGCGGAGTTCCTGCGCTGGTTCGCCGAGGAGGCGGTGCGCATCGGCGGGCGCACCACGCTCGCCCCCGAGGGGACGTTGCACGTGTTCACCGCGCAGCGGCCGGTCGGGCCGAGCCTTTTGATCACCCCGTGGAACTTCCCGCTGGCGATGGCCACCCGCAAGATCGCCCCCGCCTTGGCGGCCGGCTGCACCTCGGTCATCAAGGCCGCCGCGCTCACCCCGCTGACCGCGCTGGCCTTCGTCCGGCTGCTCGCCGAGGCCGGGGTGCCGGACGGCGTGGTCAACCTGGTCACTTCCGCCAGCGCCGCCAAAGTGACCGACCCGTTGATCGCCGACCCCCGGCTGCGCAAGGTGTCCTTCACCGGGTCCACGCCGGTGGGGCGCATGCTGCTGGCCCAAGCCTCCGGAACGGTGCTCAAGACCTCGATGGAGCTGGGCGGCTGCGCGCCGTTCATCGTCTTCGACGACGCGGACATCGACCGGGCGGTGCGCTGCGCCGTGATCACCAAGCTGCGCTCCAACGGCGAGGCGTGCAATGCCGCCAACACGTTCTATGCCCAGCGCGGGGTCGCCGAGGAGTTCACCGCGAAGCTGGCGGCGGTCTTCAATGGCCTGCGGGTCGGCGACGGGATGGACGACGGGGTGGAGCTCGGCGCGCTGGTCAGCGCCAAGCAGCGCGACGGCGTGGCCGAGATGGTGGACGACGCGGTCGCGCACGGTGCCGTGGTGCGCGCGGGCGGCAAGGCGCCGTCCGGACGCGGGTTCTTCTACCCGCCGACGGTGCTTGGCGACGTCCCGATCGGCACCCCCATCCTGACCGAGGAGATCTTCGGCCCGGTGGCCCCGGTGACCGTCTTCGACGATGAGACTGAGGTGTGCGAGCGGGCCAACAGCACCGAATACGGCCTGTCCAGCTACCTGCACACCCGAGACATGGAGCGGGTCCTGCGGATCGCGCCGCGGCTCGAGTTCGGCATGCTGGGCGTCAACAGCGCCACGATCTCCAACGCCGCCGCGCCGTTCGGCGGGGTGAAGCAGTCCGGCATGGGCCGCGAGGGCGGCAGCGAGGGCATCGAGGACTACCTGGAGTACCAATACATCGCCACTCCGGTCAGCTGATCGGTAGCGCCGCCGGCCGCGGGGCCGGAACGTTGTTGGGGTGAGCGCGCTCGCGCTCACCCCAACACTCGTCATTGCCCGTCCATCACCGGCTTGGCTGCCCATCACCAGCTTGGGCGCGGCTCCCGCCGATCGGCTAGCCGGCGATGTCGTTGCGCGCGACGAGCACGCCCGCGCCGCGGAACGCGTGTTCCAACGCGCTCGCCACCGCCGCGAACTGTTTGCGGATGCGCGCGACACCCGCCACCCCGCCCATCGCCCCGCTATTGCTGCGAACGACGCGGACCACGGTTCGCCCGTCGCCGGCGTCAGTCAACTGCATATCCACCTTGAAGTACTGCGCGAAGGCGCCGAACAGGAAATTCATGGTCTTGTTGCCGCGTTCGGCGACTCCGCTCCACGGCGACTCCCAGGTCAGCCGGAACTGGGCCGCCGCCAAAGCGGTGACGACGGTCGCCTGCGCCCGCTGCGGGTCGCCGGTCACCACGAAGTCGACGGTCAATTGCGCCACGGCGGGTTCTCCTCGCGATTGTTACCGCTTCGGTGCGGTGGGATGGAATCAAGACTCTATCCCACGACGACGGTGTCACGGGCGGGCCGGCGGCTTGGCGGCGCGCCCGCCGAAGATCATTGGAGATCCAGCGGGTCACCCGGCGAGTCAAGCTCCCAGAGCGCCGATATGGGCACGGCCCGCATTTTCGGCCCGGCCGGAAGGGTGTGCGGCCCGGTGTGCAGCACATATCCGGCGAGAAAGTCGTCGCCGACGCGATCGGCGAGATGGCGCAACCCCCGAAAATCTTTGGGCGCGGGCGTCGACGATGCCTTCACCTCGATCCCGATGACTTCGCCCAGCCGATTCTCCAGGACGATATCAACCTCGACTTGATCTTTCGTGCGAAAATGCGACATGGCCGCGTCAGTCCGCGACCATGAAAGCTGGCGCGCGATCTCCATGGCGACAAATCCTTCTAAGAGCCCGCCCAGGGGCGCTCCCGGTTTTCGGAGGCGTGCCACGCCCTGCCCGAGCACCGCTGCGGCAATACCCGAATCAACGAAGGCCGTCTTGGCCTGACCCGTCGCGCGGGCGCTGATCCGGCGGGTCCACGCCGGTATGCGTTTGACGAGGAAAACCTCCTCCAGAAGTCTGAGATAACGCGCGACGGTCTTGTTGTCCAGGCCGAGCGCCGAACCGATCCCGGCCGGCGCGATCGGCTGACCGGAGCAGGCCGCGAGGGTCCGGACCAGAGCGTGCATTTGGGGACCGCGTTCAATCTCGCTCAACCGCACCACGTCACGGTTGATCAGGTCGGCGACATATCCCACCAGGTAGTCGGTCCGACGTCGGTCCGGCCGTTGGACCGCGTTCGGAAATCCACCTCTGACGACCCGGTCTATGTACTCGTCGCGCGAGACGGTTGATTCGTGTCGGAGGTCAGGGCCGGACGCGAACGCCGTGTCCACGAATCCATCACCGGTGCCCTCAATCTCACCCTGGGACAAAGGCCACAGCTCGATTGTCTCCATTCGCCCGACGAGGGTGTCCGGAAGATCTCGCAAACCCAGGACCCGCGCCGAGCCGGTCAGCAGGAACCGACCAGGGGTCGGCTCCGCGTCAACCAAAGATTTGATCTCCAGGAGCAAACCCGGATCGCGTTGAACTTCGTCAACAATCATCCGTTCGTCCAGGCGGACGAATCCGGCCGGATCCTCGGCGACCAGGCGACGGGTCGCGCCGTCGTCAAGTGTGTACCAGGTCGCCCCATGGTCCCGGCCGACCTGTCGCGCGAGCGTGCTCTTGCCGACCTGCCGGGCGCCATTGATGAGGACGACCCGTGTGTCGGCCAACGCCTCATTGATTGGTGCTGCGGCGCGCCTTGGCAGCAGGCCGCCCGCTCGAGTCACCGTCATGCGACCAACCATCTCACAGACTGCCCAGTTGGCCAAGCTCCCGATGCCCAGTTGGCCAACCGGTGGATGCCCAGTTGGCCAGGTTCCGAATACCCAATTGGCCAATGATCACGATGGCGATTTGAGCGTGACGACCAGCCGCGGTCGGGCCCCGTCGGGCCCCGCCCGGGTGGATCCGTCGCCAGCGCCGGACCCTGCGGGGTCGAACTCGTCGGTGATCCGATCGACGAGCGGCTGTAAGAAAAGCTCGCCGAGCTGGCGCACCATGAGGCCGACCACCTGACGCCCAAGGGTCTGCCGGTTCGAGGCGAGCCCGAGCGCCCGCAGCTCGGTGATTTGCTCGGCCGCTAGCTGGCTCAACTTGCTGACCAGATCGCGCCGCTCGCGCTGGGGGTGCAGGATGACCCGGCGCAGGTAGTCCACGACGGCTGGGGACGCGGCGAGCATGCCGGCCACGGCCTGGTCGCGGGCCGCCACCACCTCGCTCGCCTTGCCCCGCAGCGGCACGGATTCGATGGCGTCCGCGAAGCGTGCGACGATGTCGGCTTCCACGGCCTCGCGCAGCGCCTCCTTGTGCCCGTAGTGGTGCACGATCAGCCCGACGGTGACACCCGCGCGCGCGGCAACGGCGCGCATGGTGGTGCCGTCCTCGCCGCGCTGGGCGAACAGGTCCAGCGCCGCGTTGCGGATGCGCGCCTTCGCGGTGAGATCGCCATCGGTGGGCCGCGCGTCCGCCCACGGCTGGCGCTCGATCCCGCCGGGCCGGTCCGCCGCGTTCGCCATGCGCACCACCTTAGAGCTCCGGGTTGTTGCACAGGACACCCAAGATACTATACAGTCATACCAATTTGCATTACGTCTGTATAGATCCGCTGATCTGAAGATCGAGGCTTGGCACTGTGACGTTCCAACCACTGGCGGGCGTGCGCGTCGTCTCCCTCGCCATCAACCTCCCCGGCCCGGTCGCCGCGGCCCGCATGGCCGGCTTCGGCGCGACGGTGACCAAGGTCGAGCCCCCGAGCGGCGATCCGCTCGCGGCACTCGCGCCGGACTTGTACCGCGAGCTGGCCGCCGGCCAGGCCGTCGTGACGCTGGACCTGAAGGACCCCGGCGATCGCGACCGACTCGACAGCCTGCTGGACCAAGCCGACGTGCTGCTGACCTCGGTGCGGCCGTCCGCCCTGGACCGGCTGGGCCTGTCCGACGCGGCGCAGCGCCACGACCTGGTGCACGTCGAGATCATCGGCTTCGGCGACGAGCGGCGCGACGAAGCCGGACACGACCTGACCTATCAGGCCGCGCACGGGCTGCTGCGCCCTCCGGCCATGCCGCTGGCCCCGGTCGCGGACTTGTTGGGCGGCGAGCGCGCGGCGGCCGCCGCGTGCGCCGGGGTGGTCGCGCGGGCGCGCGGTGGCGCCACCGCGCTGCACTACACCGTCGTGCTCAACGACGCGGCTCGCGACGCCGCGCTCGGCGTGCGGCACGGCATCACCACGCCCACCGGCCTGCTCGGCGGCGCCTTGCCGGCCTACGGCATCTACGCCACCGCGGACGGGCACATCGCCGTGGGCGCGTTGGAACCGCACTTCGCCGCTCGTCTCGACAACCTGGTCGGCCGGACCCGGGAGGAACTCGCCGCCGCGTTCGCCGCCGCCGGCAACGACCACTGGGAAGCCTTCGGCCGCGAGCACGACATCCCCATCGTGGCCGTGCTGGAACCAGGCGCCCGCCCTGCCGACGACTGACCCCGCCGACCGCGCCCCCGCCCCGCGACCGGCCGCCCCAACCGTGACCGCAAGGCCCGCAACCGCCAAGCCCGTGACCACCAAGCCTGTGACAGCCAGGCCCGTGACCGCCAGGAAGGACATGACATGACTGACCTCGCGCAGGTGCTCGCGCGCACCGCCCGACGATG
>Ga0123357_10004728_pt1 | contig 16100 bp, 11 predicted proteins | sample TergutEmb28metaG_FD_89873 | JGI IMG/M metagenome (GOLD analysis project Ga0123357, IMG submission 89873) | Embiratermes neotenicus P4 segment gut microbial communities from Petit-Saut dam, French Guiana - Emb289 P4 | ecosystem: Host-associated > Arthropoda: Insects > Digestive system > Gut ... | reverse complement strand
CTTACTTACTTACTTACTTACTTACTTACTTACTTACTTACTTACTTACTTACTTACTTACTTACTTACTTACTTACTTACTTACTTACTTACTTACTGCAATTGAGTTTTCACTCCGTGACAGTAGTTCTTACACTAGTAGAGACTAAACGAAGAAGAATAAATATACATAAACGAAAGAATAGAAAAACAGCTCAAACAGCATAAAACACAATACACATATAGATATAAAATATATATGAAATTAAACTACGTCGGATTCCATAAGACAGTAATATTCACAGTCAAACCCATGCGAATTTTAAATCTTTGCCTTTCTTTTACGGTCACGAACAACGAGGTGGTGACCTTGTTGCTCTGGTTGTACATACGTGCCTCAGTTGCCTTAGCCATCGGAAGACTTCGCCTTCCATTCATAATGGTCTGAGCATTTGGCGCCGTTAAATGTGGCGGGAACAGGATAAAAATGTGTTGCCTGCCGGGGACAAAATACAGGAGGAATGAGGGATCCACCCTTCTGTGCGGTAGCTGAGGGTGCAGGGGGTTGCTACGGACATTCAGGCGGTACTAGAGCGTCATCTCCCGTTGATGATCTTTTGACCAATCGCAGTCGAGATTTCTGTAACTACCCTCACATATTATACGGTTAACGTTGTGTAATCTGCAGCCACGTATCTACCAGCAATTTAACTTTATGCTCTGTGAAAGCCTGCCCGACCGCCTCTTTATACATTACTTCTTCCATGCAAGAGTGACACTAACACACTTGTTTGGTTAGAAGATTTATTCAGCGGTAGTTCCAGATCAACCAGCAAACAGTGTTTTGATTGTAAGAAATGTATACGAAACCATGACAGCATATACAAAGTGTTGTCACCTGGTTATAAGTGGGATTTCCAGTATACCGGATGTTCCATGAGTATCTTTTCTTTTTTTTAAACTTATTCCTACGTCCTTCTGTTCCTAAAAGTAATAGAGACAAGAAAAAGATGCTATTAGAAGAAATGTGTACGGTGTCATATTTAACACTGTCAGTGAAATTAGTAGGAACTTTTTTAGAGGAATATTCCTAGTTTCATGAGTAGCATACATGTTGAGAAAATTAAAATCGGCTACTCAAGAAATCCCCGATTCTTATGGAACCTGAACCCTATTTGAAAGAGCCCACCATTGGCGTCTTTCCCCAACAGGATAAGTCCAGTCCTCTCTTTTACTTCTTAACGTTACTGTTCCATTTCTGTCCTGGTCTCCCAAATGTTTTCTTTACTTCTGTTTTGGGACTAGATTTGTGTATGTACGAGTACTTCTTAAGTCGTCCAAAAAGTATCAGTCATTTTATAAAACGTTAGTTGTGTCTAATATGTCAATATTACAGGCAAGGTCCGAAACATAGGTATATAACTGGGGAGGTATGATTCTTCTCGGTTTTGTGTAACTTGTAATAATGCATAGCTTGAACCTTAGCTAATTACGCGTTGTTTTTTTACAACTGCAGACATTTAAAAAATTTACAGATATTATTTGGATGTTTATTTTACTACTTCTCGCATAATAATATTTTGAACGACGCTGTAAGTAGCTCAATTCATAGAATGTCGAAACGTGTGGTCATAAGTGAGTGACGCACTCTTTAAAACATAGCAAAGGGAAGCTGTTGCGGCCTGATAACTTTCCCGAACCTTGTCGAACTTCTATTGTTTTCATGCCTGGTACTGTCTTCGGTTTATATATTTAGGAATTTTGTTCTTTATCAAGATTCAGGACAAAAATAAGAGACACGGCGAACATATACGTATAGGTACAAAATCTTTCTTTCGAGTGTAGGTAATGATGATGTGCCTTCAAGTTATGAAAATATCATTTACAACATCGGCTTACATTTGGTTCGATCACTGGGTACATTGCACCTGTCAAATATCCTTGTCAAAGCAGCAATTTGCGCTTCGCATAATTTGGAGGCCATGTTTGGTATGTTTGCTCTCACCTAATCCTCCTCAAGTAATAAGGAGAACGTCAACAGGCCACTGAGTCGAGTCACTTAACATGATTTAAGACATCTTTGCGAAGTCAGGACAAACTCCTGCGTCAAAATGGAGTTGGAAACCTGTCATTGCGGGATAGGCTTTTGGGATGATCTGCTGGAAGCTTATGGCGAAGTTGCTGTATTGTACTGATCTGTCACACGGTGGGTGAAAGCTTATCGACGGTATTGGGATGCTGTGGAGGATAATCATAGTGCAGGACGAATCATCACCCCACAGAAGGAAGTTCAGATCGTAAAGTCGTTGTTGGAGATAGACAGACGTTGATGAAACGTTATTTCGCTACTGTATTTTACTCCACTGACGTAGTAGAACACTACGTAGAATCATATGGATAAACGTATGCTGTAAGGCAGTGGAGGCTAATAGATATGACAAATCAGTTTATTCACATATTAATAAAGGGACACATCTCGTGTGAAGAAAAACCAAGCTTGATGCACAACTTATGACTTAGTATATTTCGTCAAACTCTACATGTTTCGGGCGTATCTAGGCCCATCGTCAGGAGGTAAAACCGTATGTATACAAAAATTGGTAATTATTATCCTTTTTAAATAACTGTCTGTTGTCTTGGTTAGATTCCATTCCAACCAGGAAAACAGACATTCATCTAAAAAGGATAATAAGTACCAATTTTTGTATACATATGGTTTTTACCTCCTGATGATAGGCCTAGATACGCTCGAAACATGTAGAGGTTGACGAAATATACTAAGTTATAAATTGTGAATCAAGTTGGTTTTTCTTTATAAGTTGTGCATGAAGTTGGTTTTCCTTTACATGATTATATGTAGATGCACGTTCAACAAAACATAAAATCTGGGTACTTATCTATAAGTAAACAGATACCTTTTGTGTGCCTTCGTGTTTGCTGTTGTGTGTGATTTAGATTTTCACGTTTCTTTACTTTTACTTTATCTTATTATTCTGTTATAAAGTAAATAACCAAATGTAAAAGACAAAATATCTGCAATATGCATCTCATAGTATACCTAACAAAGTTACATTAAAATATTCATATTTTTATCACTTATTTTATTTACGTCATAATATAAGGGGGAAAAAGAAAACTACGTGTATTTAAGACATTATTTTCTACACGAATTATTTCACAAAAAATATATAAAGCTCGATACTCCTACAAATTCAATTAATTCAACCCTTCTGTCTTGTTGTTATCACCGTTTGTACCCATCGGATCCCAAAATTAAACTTTACCATTTTCTTTCTGTGTTAGCGCGAGGTAAATTTACAATCATTTTATCCCAACCATCTGTAAGTAAAAAAAAAAAAAAGAATTTTTACAACTGAAGAGCCACAATTTGACTGTGAGCTGCGAAAGGTTACAGTTTCCTGTTCTGGAAGCGTGTCTTTTTATCAGTTTTGGCAGGAAGACGGGTTACCCTTACAGATATTTCTTGATTTCCCGTCGTACTGAAGGTTAATAATAGAAAGTTTTTTTTTTAATCTCTGTCATTTTTCGGTCATGATGATTTGTTTGAAACTCTAGAGATAGATTCGATGTCAAAAATGACTTTTAAATTTTTCTTGGATTTTCTATATTTGTTTATTTAGACTTGTGGAAGAAGCCCATTGAAAATTTAAAGTAAAGGTCATTGTAGATGAATATATATGGTGTACCAGGAGCAATCTGCCATGCTTCAGGGAAACGTTTCCAGGGTTTAATTACATGGAAATACCTAAACATACCTACATCACAAGTTGAATATTTACGGAGATGATGATGATGGTGATGATGATGATAAAGGTGATAATACATTTTAAAGAACGAGAGCTATTAAACATTTGTTCATTACCAAATACATATTAAAACGAGGAGGAATATGTAGTTAATGTAATTTTGACGCCTGTATTTAACACACAATTTACATTTACGTGACAAAAAGGCATGGCCTGCATATTATCGAGGCTTCACAATCACTGTCAAACACACCACAATCAGTTGGACTCCTCTGGACAAGTGATGATCCCGATGCAGAAAAAAATATATATTTAGTTAGGAAAATTCGCACTAATTTCCTACTATTATCTTTGGAGTTCCAAGTACTTTATATAATACACGAATATACAGTAGTATTGTAGGACTTAATTTAAAGTAATTGACAACGTATTAGCGTATGCCCTTTACCAGTTCTGAAATAACTTTTCGAAATAAAATTTACTTGTTTGAAGTTCCCCACACTCAGCAGAGTTTCACAATTAATGATGAAGACTTCCTGCTCTAGTTGCTATGCATTTTTCAGCATGCATCAATAAAGACTGGGTTGATGACGCAGTGTTGTCAAGATGGTTACATGTGTGCTTCGCCGCTGCAGAAATACGGAAAAGCGGTGCTGCTCCAGAACCAAACCTTGTTTCATACAACGATGTTTCCATGTGGCTCCAGAAATTGCAGTCAAGCGGTGTACAGTGTGTTCTCTCGTATATTCATGTTAGTTACTACTTCCCTCTGAGACGGCACAGGAAACGCTTGGGAGAGAACAAGCTTTACTTATTGTGTGGTGGGCACGTGGAAATTCGTCCTTAGGGGGTGTTCTGAGGTAGAAAACCTCTTCAGTATTTTTTACAGCATCGCGTGCATTCCCTTCGCAAAATCCTTACTCGAAATGCATGTCCTAGTAGCTGGAGGAAAACAGAAAGTGCAGTTTTACACACCTACAGTTAATTGCAACAAAGACAATTGTTGATTATCAAGCCCTAGCATGAACTGGCCTGCGTATGATTTGGCTTAACTATCAGCACAGAGCGGATCTGGACAACATATCGTGTTAAAGCAGGTACAGTACGTGGAACCGCAAGATTACGTGTTTATCATTTAATCATCCCTGTAACCGTTCAGCTTCGAGGAAGGTTCATTTGGTTATACCTACGTAACGTAACGTAAAAGAATAGCTCCTTTGAAATATGGCAGATTATTCCTGTTATACCCTGTACATACCTATCAAGTGAGGCCGAATAAAGAACAACGCCATCTGTCAGAGAGTATCGTACCTGATATGCTAAATTGTGTAAAAGTTAAGACCTTCTGAAGATTAGCGCTAATGTGTAAGATGCTTAAAGTAACGATGCCTTCTATTGGGCAATAACATACATATCTAATTATAAATCCACAAACCGTCTCCCGTACAATAAATAAATGTTTACATCTTACGTTATTTCTGTGCTGTCTTGGTGTTTTCTTCTAAGGAATGATAGCACGCTTTGAAGAAAAGTGTTCATTTGCCAAAAGATGAAGATGGAACATGAAATGTATTGCCTGACAAAACTTTACTGGCAGCGAGAATGGTAAGACTATCAAACAGGAGAGGAAAGAGAAAAATAGCAGGCCTAAAATACAAGTGTGAGTTTTGGTAGTGTTATGCCCTGTGGTAAAATATTTTATAGAATTGAAGTGCATAGTCTTCTGGGATGCCTAGTCACGTTGGTGATTGCCAACGTTTTGAAGAAGTCTGCTGTCCCGAAAACTTGGCTGTTTACATGAAGTTTCATATCCGAAGTGTCGCATTACAGTTGTTTTACTGTTTTAGATAGATAAGGGACGCTCACGGTGTCTTACTGAAAGGAAATCCTCTTTCCGTTATACTTTTTCACTTCCATGGCAACACCAATACCTGAAGTATTATAATAATGACGTATACGTTCGTCATTATACATTGTATAATGAACATTCCTGTACTTATTATGAATCCGAATGATTTGTCTTACATCTAGCACCATCATCATTTTGAACTGAAGATACGCTCAATGACACAATTTTAATTTTGTGGTACTTTTCTCCAAGGTTCACCTTCAGTAATTACGTATGTAATTACATAACAGATTTCTTCAGCTTTCACAATTGTGCTCAGACTTTTTTCGCCAATGGCAGTAAGCTTATTGGTTTGCTTTGTCCTAAAGGTTGGCCGACTCTTTCGTCGAAGCCTTACCACTACTGCTACTACCACCATTACCACCATCACCACCATCAACACATATTATTATTATTATTATTATTATTATTAATGCCATGCGGGGAAACTGAGATTTCCTAAAGTGTGATATGCGTAATAATATGAATCCTTTCCCTACAGAATTGAAAATAGAACGCATTACGTTCCCTGAGCTAACGCAAAATATTTTTTGACCTATGTCACATGCAACGAGCCATTTAACCACCTACTTTGGTGCGTGAGTTGCGGTTTCCGTACTGTTCGTTATGAGGATTTAGGTTTCGTGGCTTGTTACACTGAGTAGCTGGATTGCAGATGACAGATGTGGAGGAACTTACCGCCATTATCTTGAAGGGTCAAGGATTCTGAAACCTTCACCCTTGTACGTGGAGGCACGTTCCTTTGAAATGTTTGAATGACCTTTCAAGATGAAGGCAGTATGTTTGTTCCAAACACGGGGGAACTAGTAACCCTGATATCGAGTGTAAAATTTCAGGAGATATGAATTTTAATAAAAATCCAACCAGATGCAACAGTATGCAGATATTTATTTACTGCAAAGTTACTCTACATGTTTCGGGTGTCACAGCACCCATCATCAGGAATACTCAAAACTCTAACCGCAGCCTCCGGTACAGGTCATAATACTGGTGCAGCTACTTCCCTCCAACGTGGCCTGATCAGGCCACTTTGGAGGGAAGTAGCTGCACCAGTATTATGACCTGTACCGGAGGTTGCGGTTAGAGTTTTGAGTATTCCTGATGATGGGTGCTGTGACACCCGAAACATGTAGAGTAACTTTGCAGTAAATAAATATCTGCATACTGTTGCATCTGGTTGGATTTTTATTAACATTGAATTACGACGCACGGAACCATGAGCTTAAAATTAAGGAGATATGAATTTTTACCTATCGGTAGTTTTTGAAATCATTTTAGTTTTTATACGTGACATCTTACCCGTTTTTAGGCGCGTTCGCTGAGCTGAGAAAAAGTAACTATTAGCTTCGTCATGTCTGTCCATCTACCCACCTGTCTCTGTCTGTCCGTACGGAACTTATCGGCTCGCAATAGACAGATTTTCATGAAATTTAATATTTGAGTCCTTTTCGAAACTCTCTCTAGAAACCTCAATGTCGCAAGTACAGTGCATCAAGTTCACATCATCATTTATTAACCAATATTTGTACACCATACTATCCATACTAAATCACACATTAGTTACTGGTTCGGTGCGTTTCGTTCTCTACGGACACCATCTTTAGTGAGCTCTATCTAACTGTAAATTCTTCCCAAGCCGCCAAGTGATTATAAGCACTTTTTGACCGCTCGTCATGAGACCGCACGTTTTCAAAAACAGATGCACTAATTTGAATATCATTAAAGTTCCTTCCAATAGACATAAACACTACTGAAGGAGCTTTATTGATACTCAGAGTTGTGCAAATGTGTTTAAAAAACTACAATCTCACAACAGACAACAAGTGTTCGTAAAATTTGATGTGTTTTAAAGAATTTACGGTTAGGTGGGGATCTCTGATGATGGTGTCAGTAGACACAGTAACGCGTCGGAACAGTAACTAATATGTGATTTAGTGTATATAGTGTGGTGCATAGGAACTGGAGAACACTATATAATGAGGAGCCTAATGGTCTGTACTCCTCACCCAATATTTTCCGATGATAAAATCGAGAAGAATGAGATGGGCGGGACATGTAGCGTGTATGGCGGAGAGGAAAGGCGTATACAAGGCTGTGGTGGGGAAACCTGAGGGAAAGAGACCATTTGGGAGACCCAGGCGTAAATTGGAGGATAATATTAAGCCGGATCTTTAGGGAGTGGGATGTGGGATTATGAACTGAATCGAGCTGGCTCAGGATAGGGACAGGTGGCGGGCACTTTTGAAAAAGGTAATGAACATTCGGGTTCCGTAAAATGTGGGGAATTTCTTAACTATCTGAAAATCGGTTAGCTTCTCAAGAAGGACTCTTTTTCAGGGAGTAAGTAAGTAAGCAAGAGTAACTGTGGTGTATAAATGTTGGTTAATAAATGGTAACATGGCGATCTGTCTAGAAAATTCAAGTTTCATTAAAATCTGGCGATAGTAATGGGTACTTTACCTGAGGACCTGTGTATATGTATTGTAATATCTCGCTCAATTCTTCCCAGAATATGAAATATTTCATACAAACTTTGTAGAGAAAATAAAAAAACACAATTTAAGTTCCATAATATTATTTCCGAAATCGTGCCTCTTACGAGGTAGCACAGAAAACCAAGACAGAACCATACAGTGTACACTTGACGGCATTGCTAATGCACATTGCATGCTGGATAATTAAGGCTACAAACGCACACTCAGAATATGTAATACTTATTGCTTTTCCACGGCAAAAATGGTTTTGCGAACCGCCTTAATATTGTGTATATACATACATTGCCTGTTTTGTTTATTTCGTTGAGAGGCTGCAAGTTCATCTTGAGGAATCTCTTCCTTCAGAAACGTTTCAGAATAAGTCACCTGCAGGTTTCGACATCTGACATGTGGAGGTTTAGTGTTGTGTGTGTTTATTGAAAGTGAATGCTGTATTGTGTTGCCTACTGTTTTTATGACTGCAGATAATATTACCAGGCTCCTACAGTCAAGTTTCATGAACATTCCTCTGCCATCAAATAAACATAAAGACTCTTTAAGAACTGCGGCGTGTAGTTCGTGATCTGTTCAATTTCTGTCAAAGAAAGTGGCTTCATTTGTTACTTGTAATAAAAAGAAGAGCGGTATCAGCATTAAAAATCAGTTTTGTATGCTCTTGTTGTCACCGTATTTTATATATCGCATAAGCGTATAAAATCTCACTCTGTTATAAATGAACAAATGTATAAGTAGCATTATTCGGTCTGCAGGACACACTGAATGAATTGGAATCCTCATTTACTGAGTTTTAAATTAATATTAGAATCAAGGAAGATTAGGTAATGGAAAGAAGGGTAATAAGACCACACTTCTATTCTGGAAAGGCACAGATATTGTAAAGATATGGAATGATAATAGTAAAAATACCATCGATCACAACAAATAAAATTTATTATGAATATAGGAAATTGGCTTACAACATGTTTACACCGAAACAGGATATTGTCCAGTAATACACAATAACAAAAATAAACTAACAAGAATTGTTGCATTATAAGCTGTTGGAATTTAAATGAGATGGCATAATAAAATAAAGATGTAATTTAAAGAGATTTATTTAATTATATAAAATCTTAAAGTTGTTGGAAAATAAGTGGGGTTAATATCTGGTTAGTGACATACATACATGTATATATTATGTTTATTTCTGGTATAGTACAAACATTTTATTTTGAAGGAGTTACTGTAGCCACTACAAGAAACTTAAAGTGACAGAGTGAAGGTATATGAATCATCACTGCAAGGAATTAAACCTGCTTGTGGACAGATAGATGGAAAAGGGTTTTGTGAATTGTTCTGTTAGCTTCTTAGCTTGAAATTTCTTGACGGACATCCATGAAATTTTGTGTTGAAGGGAAGGGCATAAACTAGAAATTTAAGTAAATAAATAGCTTACACGTCATTCACAGTCACACTGTTTGATATATCGGGTCAAAAGGTCACCTTAAAATAATTTTCAATAACAACATAAAAACAAAGCTTTCATTGTAGAGATCATAATGTCTGTTGTCTTGCTGCAAATATTCTGTTCTACAAAAGTGATATTGTTTTTGCAATATTTCGGCAATAAGATTTATAATCTAACAAGGCAAATCAGTTTGTGTCATGTGTTTGAATTAAGGTTTAGGGAAAGTTATGTTGATTGCAAAAGCTTTATACGCTAATTTTGTAATTACTTTTTTAACATTGCTTTTACAGTGGTGATTAATAGGCTCCAATTAATACTTTTGTCAGATTTGTAACCTTCCGAAAAAACTGCGGCCTATTTAAATATGTTATGCATTCTTTCACCTAAGCGTACAGAGTAAAACGGAAAACATTTCGGCACAGTATGCTTAGTTGGCGACTTTCGAAGAAAAGTTCAATACAAAATTAAGACGCCTTATCGAAGAGCCAGGAAGTCTGGCAAGTAATCAGATTATGAGTTACGTGCTAAGATGTTCATCACTAGAAATAGAGATGTATGTGTTGCGAAGACCAGCTTATGTTTGCTTGACTTGCGAATTAGTTTGGTTTCCTGAGTAAAGCGCTGCTCTTGTTTTCGAAATTCTTAATTTTGTATTGAAATTATTTTTGATATGGCTTCTCTAATACGTGAAAAACGAATTTGGCCTGTAGAGGAAACGTAGCAAATACTTACGAAAAGTACTGTATATATATATAACTTACAAATTTCAAACAAAAATATTCTTCTTTAACCTAAAAAGCTATTTACCCATACTTGAAAAAATAATTACACCATAAAATAATATGAAGGAACAATTCTGCCTGTTTTAGATTTCATTCAGTTACGTAAAATATAAACTCTTGTATGAAAAACAGAGAGTAATATGTCTTATTGCCATAATACTCCTAACTTAATTTATCAAACAAATCACAACTGGCAGAGTCCCTTATTGTCATTATACGACGTAGCATCGGCATAAAAGCTGTTAAAACTTCCTTGGTGAACTTAAAATAAAAAACACAAAAATGACACTTTTTGTGACTCACTTTACCCTGCAACCATTAAAAATTAATGAAAAAGTTGGCTTTATTATTACCGCAAAAGAACGTTTTATGTACAATTTTATTATTTTGATTTTATTTAGTGACTTTTTCTAAACTAAGGACTATATATATAATCGATTGAGTGGATTATTAAAATAATTAATTGGAGTATAATTTAGTTTAACACTATGACTTATAAATTATAGTAACTGTTCATTGTAAGCAATAAAGTTAAATTTCACCCTGTAACCTGACAGGAAGGCACAAGAGGGGGCAGAGGAATACATCTACTCTTTCTTTAATCTCGGCGCTAGATTGGTAGCGTAGGTAAAGCCACGCCCCTGCTGCTTTACCCCACAAAATGATGCAGTTCCCATTGCAAAGGAGACTTGGTGGGCTCAAAACCCTGTCTGAAGATGTGTGGAAAATCTCGCTCCTACCGGGATTCGATCTCCCGAACGTCCTCAGATAAGCTATGCGTGTAAAAGTTGTTAGAAATAAAAAATATAACAGCAAGATAAAGAGACTGGACAAGCTTACATTTCTCCAGAAATTCGTAATTATTACTTTCAGTCTCACTAGGACGGATTTTTGTAGCCATCAGAGAAAAACTAATAAACTGTAGTAGAGATTCGGAACAAAATCACATAATGTTAAAATATAAATTACAGTTCGGATAAGTGTTGACCGATTTCTCATCCCGATATCAATTGTATATATTTATAAGATCTTTTGATTGCAGACTACCTGCGGTTCATCCCGTGTCGTTGAAAAACACAAGTAACAGGCCACGTCAAATTTGTGTAACTGAACGTGTTATATAATTTTCACAGTACAGTTCTTAACCCTTTGACGACTAACGACCCCTATAATGGTCGTACCGCACCGCTAACCTCTAAACGTTGCATTTTATATATTTATTCAAAAAATATAGTTACTAAATATTTTAAACACTGTACATACTCTCCGTTTCTTTCTCTTCAAAATGCAGTTTGTTTCATAATTCTAACATATTTGGTTCCTGTTTTATTCACATTTTATATACAGGATGTGCTAAAATTAAAAAAAAAATCATTCCGGCGCCAAACGGTTAACGTGTGATGTGTCAGTTATGCCGACAATGAGCGTATGTTATAGTCGTTAGTTTGCCAGTATTCTGGGATGTCAGAAATACTACTATGGCTTAAATGACAGTTACATTCTTAATTATTTGCAATTATATCAGACACAGTTTACCTCACATTTAGGCCGTTGTAGGCGGTAAGACGTGTAGTATTACGCTTTGAGAACTTGGTGATATTTATAATTTAAAGAAGTTCAGTATATAAATTCGAACTACGTCGTTTTATCTGGCTTCAACTGTATAAATACACCAATAAATTCTTTAAATGTATCAAATTTACCTTACAGTATTTGAGGAGGCTTCATAGATCAACATGAGACAAATGATTTATACCACGAAAATATTTTTCTGTGGGTGGTAATTGTAAAATAAGCAGAGATTTATTTATTTAAAGTTTAGCCTATAATACGAAGTGGTTCATCCACTTTTACTTTTTGTGTGTGGGAGTTCTTAATGTGTAGTTTAGTTTTGAATAATTAATTTTGTATCAACGCGTACGGCGTTACGTTCATATTTATGAACAATAAATACAAAGAGGCCGACACTCTAAGGTTAGTTTTTGGGACACTTCAAATTCTCGTCCACTGTTAGTCAATTCACGTTTTAAATTGAGGGTTGTCCATTCCGTTGTGCAAAAATACAATTTATACTTATTGTCCGTCATACACAACTCATTGTTGCAAAGTAAGAATTATGCAATTAACACCAAGGCCACATGTTTCGACCCCATGGGGTCATCTTCAGGCTTTTAATATGTGTCGTACAAGGTAAGTTTGTAAATGCTACCTACGGGATCCCGTAGCTTTGGTGTTAATTGTATAATTCTTACTTTGCAACAATGAGTTGTGTATGAGGGACAATAAATATAAATTCAATTCACGTTTGTTCATGTTAGTTATCACGGGCTAATAGAGATATTACTTGGCTTTAAATAGTGACTTTCCTTACGAAAAACGCACGAATTAATTATTAAGCAAAAAAATATCACCTAAAAATTAACCGAATATTAAGTCACTTTTGCACTATGAGGCTCAACGTAAGGGGGAGACCCCAAGTGCAGCTATAAAAACTATAGTTGGCTTTCTCTCTTAACAGTCTGATACAAGAAGAGACCCTTCGTAGCCGTCATTTTAATCTTAGCACAACCCCCATTTCCCCACATAGAACCGTCATAGATTCAATCACGTTTAGTCACAAATCTTTCACCCAGATTCTCATAAACCGTAGGCACAATCCCAGTGACATTTCCACCCGAGACATATCACAAATTAGATTGCATGGCCTCTCTTTTATTTCATCTGTAGTTTACAGAATGTTAAGTACGGAATGGAGAAGAATAAAACAATGAATTGTACTGCATATAAGATTGATATGTTGCTACACTACACAACAAACACCTCAAATTAGCTTATACTAACGAAATTGTTAATGCGCCAGGAAAAACGTTCCGTATACAGAATATGTCCATTACAAAATTTTGTGTCAATCTTTCTTTCGCAATGTTCAGTATAATAACATGATGAATTGGAGATAAAACAGTCCATTATTATGGCATTTGTAATGAAATATGTTGGTTTTCACCGTATTTCGAATACCGTCGCAATGTGTAGCCAAATGTGATGATTACAGTTCGAAATAAAGCATTCCATACTAAATTTCAGTACAGCCATAAGCTATACCGTAATTGGTCATACTGACGGATAAAAAGCTATGCGAATCCGTCAACTTTATTTGGAATTACCTCCGTGATTTAATGAGAGGCATAAATACTTCATTACAGCATCCATCACCGATGACATTTTGTCATTAGCGTGATCGGAATTGGTACATCAGTCACATTAGCGTAGTTTTTAACTCAATTAAAGAAACAACGTTTTGAGAGGCCAAGTTTTACGCTTTTATACACATGACTTAGTTTCCGTCATTTGGAGCAGGAATGTTTCATTACTATCCCAGTGAAAACTGTCGTGGATTTTTAACCAGCGTACTTGTAAGTGCGATCGTCACACTGTTCAATGCTTCGTGATTGTCTAAAATAAATTTAGAAAATATGAAACGTGATTTATGGTTTTTTTTTTGTAGCATACGTGAAAAAATATTCTGTGAAGACAGTGAAAAAATTCTTCAAAAATGTATTAAGGATGTAACCTTTATGAAATTTTGCAACAAAACGAAATTCTAATAGTAAGAATTTAAGAACAGACTACATTGAGTCCATTAAGTTCAGAAACATTTTTTTTCTTTCCCATTTATAAAGTAAATATTAAAACACAAAGCAGCATGTTTTATTTGTTACTTGTTGTCGCTTAGAGAATTTGTTATTTAAAGAGAAGTAAATGGATTGGTGAGGTTTCAGAAGAGGGCGCTGATAACAGCAGTTGCAATTCAAGAGACTGGAACAACATAACGATGGAAAAGATAAAATTATGACGATATTTATAACATTTACTCCATAGATTTTATGGGGGCTGTGAAATAAATGTGCTTGAGATATGTGGAAAAGGTAAGGCTTATGGGAAAATGAAAAATCTCAACACTCTAGAAGAAGAGTCCAAATGGAAAAGAAAATGTTTAATGTCCTCTCGTAATGAAGTGTGTGACAGTGTTAATGACACTTCTCTGATACACAGTGTAGTAATTAAAACAAAGCGATTTTCTCTCTTCTTCGAAAATGCGGACGTCTAATATCTGTAAATGTCTGGAGGAGCCTTTCATTATGATTTTCAACGTTTGTGTCTAGAATATACACTTCAGATTAGGAAGTAAATTAAATTTGATAAATATGTTATATTGTATACTTCTTTTGTATCATCAAAATTGTTTCGAAAATGTCTTAACGCAACACATTCTCCTATTCATTAATTTATGTAAAAGTAAAGCGATGCCGTTACAGTACCGGTGTGGCCCAGAGGGTGGGTAGAGGTATAGCTCTACTCTTCCATGACCGCGGAACTAGAAGTGGTGAGTGGTTAGCAGCACGCCACGTCCGCACTTTACCCCCTGGAAAGACCCGGTACACATTGTACAGGAGGCTGGGTGGGCCCCAGGGTCGGTCTGGACGGGTGGAAAATCTCGTCCCCACCGGGATTCGATTGCGGACCGTCGAGCCCGTAGTCAGTCGCTAAATCGACTGAGCTGCCGGGTCTAACATTAATTTGTGTACTATATTTAAATATCAATACAATAATCAGCAACAAGACGGTCAGAAATACAAGTCTGATAGCGCACCTTAATAAAATGTCATTCAATAAAGTAGAGTTCCTAAGCTTACTGCATTCATACTTTGTACCGTGATTACATGACTTATCTGATACACGAAGCTAGACTAGCATGGAATAAAAGAAAAGAGTGCTTCATGGGCGCATTCCCATTTACTTTAAAATATTTTCTAAGTGAAAGACATTTAAAGCCAAGTGACAAATACATATATCATTCTCTCCAAGATAAAGAAATTATTAGTTCTGTCATACATAGTCCATATATGTTTTGTACGAATCGCTCAACAGATTCCTTTTCTGAACAGTGTTAATCCGTTTGAATTTAAAGAAAACATGGCTGCTTTGCCCTAAGGCATAAATTGAAATTTCGTGCTTAAGAATGTCATTTTCAAAGTATGATAATTCAAAACTTTAAGAATCAAGATTAACTGAAATTTTATTTAAAGTTTCAGTTCTTACCGCGCAGTAAACAAACTTCCTACGGGTTATAAAACGCAATATAAACAGAAGTTCTGTGAAAAAAATACAAGTGCCATTTCTTCAGAGAACCATAGGAATCACATAAATACACTCTGTGTATAAAACTTAAGGATCATTGCATCTAAATCCTTGTGGTACATAAAGTAACCTCTAGACTTTTATATTCGTGGCTCCATGCATCGTAATTCTAAGTTGAAGAAATCCAACGACATGCAACAGTATGTAGATATTTATTTACTGCTGAATTACTCTACATGTTTCGGGCGTCCATCGTGCCCATCATCAGGGGTACATAAAACTGTATCTGCAGCCTATGGTACAGATCATACTATCTGGGTAGCCAGCTTCCTCAAACCTGACCAAATAAGGACTGGTGTGGGACCGACGTCCCACTCGCTTATGCTCTTTGTGGTAAACAATACAAATTATTTCACTTCTAATTCTAATAATCGTTTTAAAAGTACAAGACAATCACTTAATTTTTATCAGCCCAACCCCAACTTGACACTATTTCAAAAGGGAGTGCATTATATGGGCATTAAGGTTTTCAATACTCTTCCTCACTATATTAAAGAAATATCTAATAATTCCAGGGAATTT
>Ga0123357_10004727_pt1 | contig 16102 bp, 9 predicted proteins | sample TergutEmb28metaG_FD_89873 | JGI IMG/M metagenome (GOLD analysis project Ga0123357, IMG submission 89873) | Embiratermes neotenicus P4 segment gut microbial communities from Petit-Saut dam, French Guiana - Emb289 P4 | ecosystem: Host-associated > Arthropoda: Insects > Digestive system > Gut ... | reverse complement strand
CAATAATTTATACTAATTGAATATATATATATATATATATATATATATATATATATAAGGCTTCCCAACAGTTCGTACGTTTGCCTTTCTGACATGTCTTTAATAATTGTAATGTGTGTGTATATATATATATAAATATTAATATGTGCATATATATATTATCCGGCCGAAGCTGTCGGATTTTTAGGGCGAAAAAATCCTCAGCACGCCTTCCTTCGGAGGGGATGTAAAGCCGTCGGTCCCATGTCGTAGATTTGCGGCATGTAAAAGATACCTAAATTTAGGTGGAATTCGGAATTTAGGCAAAATTACTAGCGGACAACTTTCTCGCCCACAGTTCCACCTTTCACTGCTAGGATCTCTCTCGTCGTTGCGGACGGGGGCACCTGGCGGCTAAAGTGGGAACGTCCAAAGGCGGGGGAAAGCAATGGCAAACTACCCCCAAGACCTTGCCCATGATGTAGTGTACCAGAGCCATACCGGTCACATGACTGGGCTCTGGTTCCTGCCAATCCCGGCCTTCAAGTCTGAATACTAATGAATGAATATATTATTGTTCCATATTCGTGTCTATTCCGTGAAATGTACAAAGCATAGGCTGACAAAGGGATTTCGGTTCTTATATCATTTAAATGCTCTTTGTGTCTTACATTCATATATTTGCCTGACATCCAACATATACACGTACATTATTACATGCATTACGTGTATTACATACTCGTTTGTATATTCCATTTGGAATTTTAATATTATGTTTATCAGTTTATTGTTATTATATGGTATTCGTTGCTCGAAAAGCAACGTTCAGTTTGGGCTGCTTAAAGAGGTAGTAATAGCCATCACCAATCTGTTTGAGGAATAGAATTTTTGTGATTTCGGTAACACAGTGACAGCACACAGCATTCTCCTGACACTGTAACGCATAACAATGCACCATGCAACCCAACTGAACAGAACCGCCATTCCTACTCTGCCGTCGTTACGTCTGGCCGATTTCAAGAAAAATCACCAGTTGCTCAGTGACACTAATTCTGATGCAGTATCGCACCACAACACCCCCTCACACACATACAGACAGACGCATTTTTTCCATCTACCCACTGTTCTCATATTGCTGGGTTACTAAACACAGTGCAGGAATGTCTGGGCAGTGTGAAGTGTGGCCTGTGCGCTCCTAGGGGTCCATGGATGTTAAAAATAATGTTGCTACTGAGAGTGTATGGGAGAACAGAGGTGCAGCTGCACTCACTTTTGGCCTCAGCGTCGACCGCTTTGTGCCAGATAAAACCACGTTTAGTTTAACAGAAGCAACAGGAACCAAGAAGGAATTTAGACTATTTTAACAAAGACAAAGTTGTGTGCGTCCGTCAGGAAGACGGAAAAGGTACATTTTCTGTTGCCCCTTATTGTAGTCAGTAGACACAAGCAATTAACTAATATTTGTCTTCTCGGACCTACAAAAATGTAGACTGAGCCGTATGAAACTTGTCTGTTTAATTGCGCTGTGCAAAGTTTCATGTTTCGATTCCGAAACGAATGTCCGGCAATTCAAAGACACCCTTTAGAGCGCAACAACAATCTCTAGAAATTATTGTGCCATATTTTAGTCAGTTCTCAAAATTTTCTTTTGAAAATTCTTTCGTTAATTTATATTTAGAATGTTATGTTTTTTCGTTCAAGGTTTTTTCTTATTATTGTAACTGGATAGCAAAGTGTATTGACAGCGGGAGCCAGTGAATGCGCCAAACCAAGTTTTAAACAGGAGTTAATTGTTGAAGGCAGTGAAAAAAATAATATCTGGAAATGATCTCCAAACGACAGACTACAGTTTTAAGTGCAGCAAATTATGGATTGTCCGTCTGCCTGTACGAACCCTGTTCCCGTAGCGGGAACAGGGCGCAGGACCCCCTGGACAGAAACACTGAAGCTGCTTCTACATGTTTCAAAATAATTTCAGTTGAAACATAATTTAAATTTACGTGCTTATTTAATTGCGCCTTCTTTAAACTTTTTACATTTCTTATATATTTTCCGTTAGTTACCTCCCTTATACAACGCCGTCGTCACAGAGACGCCATTTTGAGACCCAACTAGAACAGACTGTCAACGTAACAGCTCAATACAACACTCTCTATGCTGTCGAGCGCGCACACAAATTCCATTCAACTTATCGGTTATCAGATAAGATAACAATAAATATATGATTCCTACCTATGTGATAGTGCATTGATTGGAAGGACCTGGTGCACGAACGTTGTCATTTCAAGGTGAAAATTTATTACAGAAAATTAATCACTCGTGTGTTATTTATGTATGTATACATAAGATCTTTTGTTTCCATTTCTTTATCATTTTCTATATGGTTCTAAATTTTGTTTGCTTATGTTCAATTTTGTAAATTTTGAATTTCTATTCTTATATGATCTTATCTTTAAATATGTTCTGTGTATTCTGTCTCATTGTGTTGTTCTTGGTGTTGTTTTTGTGTAAATGTTTACTGTACTGCTGCCACCGGATATCAACCAAATCGCAGTTATCAAATGTCTCGTCGTCATATATATATATATATATACATATATATATTTATATATGTTCACGCAGGCTATTAAAGGAAGAATCTCTGCTGCAGATTGGCAGACAGTGTAACTGCAGGTGTTCCTATCTGCAGAAGTTACGATCCGAATTGCTTCTGTAAGCTAACTGCTGCTAGGTAAGTGACACATGCCTGCTAGAGAACGATGAACTTGCTGACCAGTGGCACAGCGTTTCAAGGCGCTCCATATCACCTGCCAGCAGCTCCGCACCTCTGAACAGCTCCGAACTCCCACCGACTCCTTCTTTCTGCTCCGCCATGAATTCAACATTCTCTCACATCTGCCCGATCATTTATGTACCTGAGTTCAACTTGACCCCTCCAGTTACCTGCAGTACCACATCAACCAACCCACAATTGCACGGCGCACTGCTGTCACAGTAATTGCATCGTGACACTCCACCGTTAGCCTACACTGACATATTGCAAGCAGTTCTGGTTGTCTTAACTCTGTTTATCACAACTTCCACGCAAATTTCCTGCTCCAAACAGTTGCTTATCTTCCCATTTGCTGCAATTGTAAGTTGTGACGCTGTGTGTTTTTTATGTGTGTGTGTGTTTGTGTCGTGTGTGGACTATAGCAACAGGAAGACTGCATATCAGGTCGTTGTATTCGTATTGCAACAGCCATTGCGACAAAGCCTAAAACAATTCAGACGGTATCACGCTCTGATTTTTCAAACAGTGTAGCAGCATAGTCACGAGAGACGAAAATAAAATACAGTACGAATTTGTAGCCTGCATTTGATGGAGACAATGCTCTTCTCTCCGAAAGTTTGCGGGTTCTATTCCCGATGTTGTGATGAAAAATTTTGAATGACGTAATTCTTCCTGCCACCCTATGGGGTTTTACCAGGCTGTATCAGGTAAAGATACCAGGAATAATTCCCGGGTTGGGAGTGTAAAAGCGGCCGGTGCTTAGGGTTGAAAACCTTATCGCCATCATGTGTTCTCATGAAATCTGGGAGCCTGAAGTTCCTAGATTCCCCGGAAATTTCCAGAGTTGTAATGGAATTGATTTACTTTTTTACTTATCTTATACATTCATTTCAATTAGAATCGTGCCAGTAAGTCAATTTAGGTACAGATAAAATCAGTAGAGTGTGTTATGTTGGAATCTATGAAATGAATTTGGCGTGGTTCAAATCCAGGTACTGTTCCTGCAATTGTGTAGAAGACGTTAGCAAACCGCTATTAAAGACATCATTTTGGATGGTCTCATGTTAGAGAAATGACTTCCGGAGTGCCCTACAATCAACAGTTTGGCTTCACCATTCAGCGGTCGGTTAAGGACAGAAACATTGACACAGTTTTGACACCGCACTTTTGCAGTCTGTACACAAACATGTCAGTCCGTGACTCTGATTCGTCTCTAAGATGTACATTCGTAACGTGGGCCGTGTTCTGTTGGTGTTCCTCTATGCCCATGCTGCATACGGACGCTGCGTCACGTTTGCATGCACGTGCCACGTACAGCACTGCACTGTGTGGCAGTTCGAGAGGCGGCGAAGTAGTGCAAACTGATGCGTGAATTCTTATTATTCATTTGTTTTGATGATTTCAAATTTTCGCCTTGTTCTGAATGTTGTATTCTTTCTTTTGGGTGATATACAGGCTTCTGAAATACATGCGCCATCGTTTCGGAACGTTCTGTCTATTCCATCTTCATGGGTGCTGTAAGCAGGGCGAGCCAATCCAAACCAAACCAACCTAAGCCAAGTCAATGCAAGCCAAGCCAAGGCAATCCAAAGTGTTAACTGCGGCGGGAATCGCAATTCGTGGTTGTTCCTGCGAGGTAGAGGCTCCACCGGGCAGTAGGGAGCTCCACAGTCGACGCAGCGGGGAGCGTTTACGCATTTATTCTTCTTGTTTCAAATGCGCCTGCAACGCTTGCACTGCAGTTGGTCTATTGTAGCTACGCACGACTCATCCGCACACTCGCAGACCGCAGATTTCGGTAAACGATCGCACTTTCGGCATCTCAGGCATTCACGCCACTGAAGCAATGAAGTGTGGTTGGTAGGGCTGTCCTTGTCGGGTTCGGATCGCGACGCATTAATCGCAGCTTCGTGACTCCCTAGGCTCTTATTTTCAGGGATTCCAACTCCTCTCGGTCGAAGCTCTGATGCATAGCCCTACTCATATTCTTTACTACAAGCCGCACACAGCCGTCATCCGGGAGGTCAAAGGTGTCGAAACTCATACCATCCTTTCCATCAAGGGAACGTTGTGCGCTGCCCGAGTCGCTGAATCCGTAATCGGTGGACGGGACAACCATCAACTTCTGACCCTTTATTTCCGCCGTCACACCGCCAGGACAGGACGACCACAAACAAGACAAAGGAAAAGTATTCACCAAACCATAAAATGGAAATGGGTTTCTTATTGGGAAGTTCACCTTCTGATAGGCAAGCGTTAACGGCCTGGGCGTGGTGAGTGATGCCAACCGGCGTGTCAATTCAAAGGCCCAGGCATGTCATTATACATGCGCCTATTTTTTGTCTCGGCTGAGATACCTGGTACGGACGGGAACGATTCGATGGCTGTGAGCTTTAGCTAACTACTTAGGTGAAGCGCGGCTACGTAGTCGAACAGTAGAGCCATGTACTTTAACCCTCCCTCGTATGATCCGAGTTGCTGGCTGCCGACAGAATCTTGTTCGCCCGCGATTGATGAAATAGCTGGCAGAATCGCGGACGCAGCGCCAGGTGCTGGACACGTGTTGGAGGGCTCGATCGAGATTCGCGACCTTGCAAGTTCTTTGGCTTTGCACTTGCTCACGAGCTGAATAGATGTTCGTTGGGAGGCTCTGGCCCCGCTTCGAGATGTGGTGCTGCGGCTCCCAGCAGGCACCGCTGTTTCCTTCTTCCTCCGAGATACAGCCAACCTAAAACCATTAGGAAGGCCGGCGAAAGCTGTAATGTAGAAATAGCCTTAATGAAATCTAACACTTCCTGCCTCAGCAAGATGCGTAGGCAGGGGTATACCGACAAATGCTCCTGTCACTCCTTTGTTGTAGCTCTGTTGAAAACCAAATTTAGAAACCAATCCGATCATTAACGTGTCTATCCAGTTAACCTAGGCTGATAGTTTTCAGGATCATCCCTCCAAGTCGATCACCAACAGACTCTCCAAATAACTCAGGTCAATTCAAGCCAATTGTTAAACGGGGCGGAGATTTTCGTCAGGCGCAAGTCGACGTCCCGCTGTCTGTAAGCCATTCCTGCTTTTGAGCGTAAGGCTTGGCTCTGAAACAGACTTAAACTCTAAGAGGGAAATACGCTTACAATAACGATTTTAATGTCAGGCCGAGGGTCTTGACTGGTTATGCCAAAGGCTACGGCCTTGGTTGCCCTTGACTAATTATGGGAGGGAAAAACTTTGGTTGGTTGGCTGTCTCGGTTCTGAGCCCAGACTGGCTTTTTCGCAAACTAGAGTTTTGCGCTTATGTGAATCCGCCGCGCCTGGAAGAAGGATTGCGGTTCGTGACCCACCTTTGCATCGTAAAACCTAGCATTTGCATTGCAACTGAGGAAAAATCGCACAAAAGCCTTACTCACTGTAACCAATTGGCGATCGGGTGATCAAAGACGAACGCGATTCCTTTAGTTGATTTACCATCTCTGGCGATGGGCTCGACTTTCCTACTCTCCCCTGCCGCCCTTGGTTTTCGCGTTAGGCGACGGTTTTATCTCTCGGCAGCGTAAGTATCTGCCATATTGACTTAATATGGTGTTCTCTACATCAGCTAGCTTTAAGTCAAAACTTTCAGTCAGGGCTCAGATTTGTGAGGCAAATAGCGGAACACCCAAATCCTCTTGTATCTGTCTGTTACTTACGTACCAGGGGCAACAGTATCGAGGCGAAAGCGAAGGCAATTTGGTTGTATCAGCCGTAGCATCCGAACGTAGTTGCCGCAGCGGACCTCCTCGCGGGGCAAGCATAATCCTTCGTGGGGTGGATGAGCTGCTTATAGGCAGTACTCCGTTCCTGACGGGGAGGTCACTCTTCTATATCAGTAGGGGACGCAGCATACCCAGCGTTTGAGCAATCCTCTTCCTGACCTGACAGATGAGAGGCGACAAGGTGAGTCGTGTATCTAGGGTTACTACCCAGATAACGAATTGTTGTGACCCATTATAGTGGTTCCCCGAAACTTTACTGGTCGAGCTGAATGAAGCAAGAAAAAGGGTTAAATTGTTGAAGTATTTGTAGCGAAACTTTTGGGTCGAAAAGAGTCGGAATCAATCATGAGATTGGGTGACGGAAAGGCGCGAGTCCGAGCAGAGAAACAGGCTGTGGAGTTCAAATAATATAAGTGGCGGCCAGTTGTACGAATGTGACTGAGAAACAGAGTTGTGTCTGAGTGAGGTAGGAGATTGGTCGAATAATACTGATCGAAATACTGTGTTTCAGGTAGATTTCTTCTTTCTTCAATCACGCGTACGTCCATATATTTACACTCAGCATGGAGACTACGTCGTCTGACATTTGGAAAAGCGTCCTGACACAGCTGGAGTGTCCTGTTTGCAAGGAGTACGTTGTACCTCCCATCACCTCCTGTCTGGGTGGCCACAATATCTGCAACAACTGCAGACCGTCATTCTCAATTTGCCCAACCTGCAAACAGAAACTCTTGGAAACCAGAAATTTCCGTCTGGAGAAACTGTTGATGCAGATTAAGTTTCCTTGCCGATACAGTAGGAATGGTTGCAAGGACGCCATCCTTTATAATGCGTTACGCGAACACGAAGCCATATGCGGCTACAGTCCACAGACGTGTCCTGTGGACTACCTGTGGCTCAAAATGATATGCACTTGGACTGGAATTTCCAAAGACGTGATAAAACACCTTCATACAGCGCACAAGGATCTCTGTGAGGATTACAATGATCAGCACTTGCTCCTTCTACCATGTTCCAATGCTCCTATTTACCTCTTCAAGTTTTTAATTGCATACAACGAAATTTTCTGTTATCGCTTGATAATTCAGTGTGGTATAATTTATGTGGTTCTGCATTATATTGGGTCGGCCGAAAATGATTCCAAATACCAGTACGCAGTTATTGTCAGGAATAATGAGGACATGGAATGTGTTGTGGTGACAGATTTGGCCAGAAGATATACTGAAACTGATGACCAAACTTTCTTCCCAAAAAACTGTTTCAAACTGCACTGTGACCACATTGAGCGTTTTAGAAATGAAAAGGGCGAGTTGTCTGTTATGATGAAGATACTGAGGGTCGATGACTGATTGTTGCATGGTGTTGGGAACTAAGCAAGTTTATGTCCTCCACGTGGCACATAAAGTACATCTGAAACCCACACACATGCACATGTATATATACAGGGTGTCCCTGGAGGAATGAGCCAGACTTCGGGAGAGTGTTCCTTATGTTAAAGTATACCGATATAATCCGAAACACCTATATCCAATGTTGAAAATTTACGCAGATAATTTCCAGAGAATTTTGAATATTTTGACAGCTATTACACACTTATTGAGTACCAAATACATATTAAAACTGGCAGGAATATGTTGTTTCTATAGTGCTAATATCTGTACTTAACCTGTAATTAATGTATGAGTGACATAAAGCCGTTAAAGTGTACTGCATAAACACCCGAATTAACGGGTTAGTCGTTTTTAGGTTTCCAAGCACTTTACATGGGCACACAGGCAGGATGTTGACTACATTCCAGTTTCAAGGACATGTACAGTACACAAGTAATGCGTCAGGTGAAAAGGTGCAGTACGTGGAACCGCAAGAAGACCGCACTTTTCTCTGGCACTTATCTCCGTAACCGTTCAACTTTGGGGGTAAGTATTTTGGGTTATATCGGTATACTTCAACATAAGGAACCCTCTTCCGAAGTTTGACACATTTCTCTTGGGACATCCTATATATAAATAAATATGGGTTTCCGCCTTGAAATTTATACTTTGTGAAGTGAATTCATTAACGCAATATACCTGCAAAAACTGTACACAATTATTTAATTGTAAATATGTAATTACATTATAGACTCACTACATTGTGACAGAGTTAAGGGGCATTATTTAAGCATTATGACAGCTAATCGCTAGTTGAATTTTGATGTTGCTGAGGAAACAAGTCTTGTGCAATTTAATGCTGGGTAGTTTGAGTGGTTCATGATGATTCGAAGAAGTTTTGTTTCCCAATATCCAAGTGTCTATCAGTGAGGATGATATCACTGAGTTCCTTTGACACGTTGCAAACAACAGAATGTCATGGCATACGTAACTTTCCTAGTCCCACACATTATGAGATTTGATTGCTACAAAGAGACTGTGCCTTAGAAATTCTTTCCCATTGTGAATCATCCTTGAGATTGATATCGTTGCGCGGGCCTTGCATAGTTGTAGCAGTACCTGAGAGGGTAATTAATACTCCATACCATTGGTATACAAACTTTCCAAAGATATATGAACCCCCTTAAAATTCCAGATGCCATAATTGTGACAAGAAGCATGTTTCTTTTTTAATGCCCCAAAAACATTAGCACCACCTTACAAAATGTAGTTGGCCCGGTGACTCTTCACCTGGAATTTGTGCGCACATGCTTTACAGGATAAAAAAATGTGCTGAGACTCTGGATTTATTTCTGCCCTGTCACCAAAGTTACTTGTTAAATAAAGGTTTTAATGTGTAACCCAAAATGACGTGGCAGTTTCAGGATAGCGAGTTGAAAGTGGGTAGGTGCAAAAAATGTTAGCCAATGTGGTACCTGAGTTTGTAGTTAGGGTGAGTGGATGTATGCCATAGAAAGTACAGGCAACCCTGTGATATGGTCGTCTTTGTTGCTTAATATGGTGGGGTATGCTAGAACGAACGTAATTTGTTCTAGAACCTCGTTTATTATAGTTTCTGTTCGTTGAAGCGTACTTGTAGATATATGTGCTTAGGTGTAATCCGTTCCAGGCCCACAGTCTACAACAAAATTACCACCCAACACGACCATTTGAACGGGTAAAATATATGATACAAAATTATATATTTGTAAAAATGTTACAAAATTAATTTTTTAACTTTTGTTACTGCTAAAGAGCAAATGAGGGGATAACTGAACCAAACTGATAACTGAACAATATAAACGACAACAGAAATTATAAATGACGCTCTAATTAAAGAGGAAAGCCCCAACACCTCATAATCAGCGCCTACTACTCGACTGATATTATTCCTCCGTGTTCGATATACCATCCTCTTTTTATTGATAAAACTGAAGATGCCTTCAAACATCCGGCACATCCAATTATGAAGTATTTATCATTCTCCTGTCTGATGTTATTTGTGATGCCGCCACTCTTATTGGCCTTCTTGCTTCAATTCTTGGCCTTAAATTTTTTTAAATTTGTTTTTCTCATGAGTTTTATGTATTATAATTTGATCCGATTTGTGGCTTCACATGACATTGTTATTTACTGATGGTTACCTAACACTTCCCTACATATATTTGGAAATTTAATTGTTCAGTTTTTCGCAATATGTAATTCACATGTTTACTGTCGTAATGAACAGATTCATACTGATTGTTCTGGTGGACCAACAGTTTTTAATACAGTATATTGCTTCTTAATGACTGATGTACACGTTAAATCAACAAGGCTTCTAATTTGTTGACATGATATGTTGATGTGTTGTTGATGGTGTGAGAATAATGTGGTAATGTGGCACCGTTTCACTGCTGAGCACTGAAGCTGCACCATAATTTTCGTGTAAACCTTAACACTGAAACAGGGCACATGTCAAATAGTCGGAATGTCTTGCTGTATTGAATGTGTAACAATGCAAGCTGTAGAAACTGTTTAAATCAGAGAGATGTGATGCTGTTTCGCAAAGTGAATATCATGTACAGTAAGTCTCCGTATTTCAGACAGCTGTAGTTGAATAATTGAATGTTAGGGGAGTATAAAATAATTTTAACACCCATATACATGATAAAAATCTGGAAAAATGTATAGAATTTCATGCAGTTACAATCTTCCACCGCCAAAAGAATGTCCACATCATAGGTGAAGGTATCTTTTCTTCTCAATTCTGTAATAACGCCACTGAAATGTTTATTCTTTTATGAAACCAATTGGTGCACAATTTATTCTCCGTGCATTTCGTCATTCATTACGAGGTGTCGCATAAATACAGTTGTTCCTCCTCATGATGGACCTGGAGAGGTTCAAAACATGTAGAGTATATATAAAATTGACAAAATACACCGAAAATTAATTCTGCACAAAGTTGGTTTTATTTGCAAGAAAATATATATGCCCGATCGGCAGGACATTGAAAATATCCAACTGTACTATTTAACTGATTTGTTTAACTTTCTTCAAGGATAAAATTTCACAGATTTTTTTATCAGTTTATTGACAAAGAGCTGCAGAAAATACTTCCATCGTTTTTTCGTTTTTTAAAAGCGAAAATGATGGGCCATAAATTGTAAATTTAATCTCAGCTTGATTTAAGTTATAATTTGTAACTCATCATCCCAACTGAACTTATGCTTATTGATAGCTGGACTGCAAATGTAGTGACACGGGTCGTTGTCCGATACGCTTCCACCAATTTGCAGTGACCACGGGTGTTAATTTCACCGCAGTCACTTTCTTATGTAGTGCCCGATTGTTATGTCCACACCGCTGTCCACAATCTATGTAATGACATGGAGCGGTCCACAGTACCGTCACTACTTTACTAGCGCCCAGCCGAGCGGTATTTTTGGGCGACTATTGTGGCCGTAATAAGACCTAATCTTCGGAGAGTAGGGATTGTTTGAAACAGGCTATACGGATTACCTGAGTATCAAGGATTGCCTTAACGGGTTATATAAGACCAACTGCGTAAAAATATAACAAATATTCTATTATCTACTATATACGTATATACAAATATACGTGTACGTTTTACTGTTAACACTATGTGTTTCCAAACCAACACTGTTACGAAAATCAGTTGTCATGCCACTATTCAATCCCAAGCGCGTTTTGTAAAATTTAGAATAGTATTTAAATTCGAAAATAATTCGCTAAACACTGAGTTTGGATAATCAGTCATATCAGCTTACCTCGTGTAGCTAAGCTGAGCAGGAAGCCTCCCCACATCTTGACCATCAATAATACAAGGTACTATGTTCTCAGTACACACAGTAGCGCCGTGTCGTTCGCCCTAAGTCTCCTTCTTAGATCCAGATTTGCCAAGCTGCAAGTTCTTACGTGCAGTCACGCCGCCGAGATTGTACCGAAAGTCTTTTAAACTAATTTTCTTTGGATTTCATAGTGGCGTTTTGCTGATTCAAATGTATTCTATTATATATACAACAAAATTACTGGGGCGTGCATACCTTAAATAACAAACAACTCTATACGAAATGTTGCCCAATGTTTTCTAATTGCGTCAAGGATTCCTTGCCAGCATATTCCGGCTCATCCAAGGACACAACAAGTTAGTCAATGTTGCGTACATTACACAAGAACACTCAGTTTTTGGAAAACATAAGACAAGATACTGCTGATATTAGATGGACAAGCATTGCGTTATAGTGAATTTCAGATGACAGAATTTGCAAGAAACAGTTACATCTTGCTTTCTTCTTTACATCCTCACAGTACCAAATATTTCCTAAATTTTGAGAGGGCATTTGCAGTCCCATTAAATAGTACTGGAGCATTGCTCAGAGTAGAGCATTGCTTTCTGAAAATGGCTGCAGGAAGACTCAGTTTCATTTGAAATGTGCATTTTGTGCGAGGTGGAACAAGTGTTTGGAAAATGTTAAAAAATTATAAATAATATTAATTCTCTTGGAAAGAATGGTTGATATTATTATTCGAAACGCCTAACATGACACTGCCCTTCATTAAGTGCTATTTCGGGTAGTGTGGAATTTATCAAGCTTTTACTATATAATGGAAGTTCTGCTGACTAGAGAAACGGAGAAAATTCTGCGCCGCTACATTTGTCAGGTTCATGTTGTAATTTGGAAGCAACGAAAACATTTGTCGAAGGAGGGTCTGCTGTAGGCAAAGCTGATAAGAATGGTGACACTCCACTGCTTTTGGCGGCAAGATATGGCAAATTAGAAGTCTTTCGTTACCTCACTGAAATAGGCGCTCAAATTAGTATTTGTGACGTTCAAAACAATACTGTTTTTTCACAGTTCTGCTTTTCCGTGTAGGGTGGAAATTATTAAGATTTTACTAGATAATGGAATGTCTGTTGACAGATGATTCTACGCCACTACATGTTTGAGCTCTATATGGTAATCTGGGAAAAACGAAAATTTTTTTGTCGAAAGAAGTGCACATATAGACAAAGCTAGTAAAGACGGTTTCACACCAAAGCTTGTGGCTGAAATCACTGGCAAATTAGAATTCTTTCGTTATTCGTTTCTTCAGATAAATAGGCGCTAATTTTAATATTCGTGACGTTCGAAGTACCTCTGCCAGTCACTCTGCTGCTTCTTCGGGTAGTGTGGAGTTTATCAAGATTTTACGAGATAAAGTGATGTGTGCTGACTTGACAAACGGATAAGATTGTACGCCGCTACATGTTTCAGCTGGATGTGGTAATCTGCAAGAAACGAATACCTTAGTCGAAATAGAGTTTCCTTTAGACAAAGGTGATAAGGATAGTTACACTACACTGCTTTTGGCGGCAAGACAAGGCACATTATAAATTTTTCATTACCTCACAGAAAAAAGATTCTGACAATATTCGTGACGTAAATAGAAAAATTGCTCTTTCCTTTGCTGCTTTTTCGTTTAGTGTGGCAATTATCAACATTTTACTAGTTCAAGTAATGTCTGCTGACTTCACCACCACATATGGACATACACCGCTATACGTTTCAGCTAAATGTGTTGAACTTAATACAACGAAGTCTTTGGTCGAAAGTCTGGAAGCAACGAATCTTTAGACGAAAAAGATTTTCCTTTTTAAAGCTGATAAATTTGGTAACATTCCACTGCTTTTGGTCGCAAGACAGCAAATTAGAAGCCTTTTGTTATCTCACAGAAAAAAGACTCTGTCATTAATGTTCGTGAATTTCAATTAACAGTGTTTTCCACTATGTTGTTTTTTGGGTAGTGTGGAAATTATCAAGACAGTACTATATAAAGTAATGTCTGTTAACTTGACCACCACATATGGACATACCCCACTATATGTTTCAGCTAAATGTGGTAATCTGGAAGAAACGAAAAATTTGCTGCTTTCAACAACGCTAATGAAAATGGTGGAGCCCCGCATTTCCAGACTGCAATAAAAAGCACAATAGAAATCTTTCGTTACGTCACACAAATAGGCGCTGACATTAATATTCGTAACCTTTACAGTAACGCTGCTCTTCACAATCCTACTTATTCAGTTAATGTGAAAGTTATCAAGATTATCAAGTCTGTTCATTTGTCAAAAGTGTATGATTTAAACCGCTATATATTTCAGCTATATGCGGCAATTTGGAAACATTTAAAGCTTTTTCGAAAAATTTTCAACATTTTTTTAGAAATCCATTTTTATCCGACAATAACGCGGACTGATATTTATTGTCAACAACGCCACTGGACTCCATATTGCTGCTGCCTGCTGCAGTGTGGATATTGCCAATTTATTGCTACCTAACATACATATGGTAAGAAGACCAACAAAATGTAAAATTCCCCCTTATGTTTCACCTGCATGTCACAGTCTAATAGCAACAAACGCTTTCATCTATGAACGGTTTTCTTTATACAGCACTGTTAATGTAGTCATTTTGCTGTGGTGGTGGATCCAAACTGTCCAACAGTTAGAGTTCTTCTGTACATGAGATTCGGTGCTAACTTGAACTTGGTGACACTAATACATATGCTTTACACTTTGCAGCGTAAAGAGCACATTTAGACATTGTAAAAATGTAAATTTCCCCATTATTTTTCAACTGCATGTGACAGTCCAATAGCAACAAAACTTTCGTCTAGGAACGGTCCAATTTATTCAACACTGTAACACCCCGTTTCAGTTCAGCACATAAACACACAATGGTTACAACTATTCACTGTTCTCATATTGCCGGCTTACTGAACACAGTGCTGGAATGTCTGGGCAGTGCGACGCGTGGCCAGTGCGCTGTTAGGGGTCCATGGATATTACAAGGTAATGTTGTTACTGAGAGCGTGTGGGAGAGCAGAGGAAAAGCTGCACTAAAATTTGGTCTCAGCACTCTACCGCTTTGTGCCGGATAAAAACCTCGTCTAATTTACTAGAAGTAACCAAGGTCCAATTTAAACTATTTTGAAAAGACAAAATGGTTTTAATCAGTCAGGAAGGTGGAAAAGGTATATTCTTTCTTGCCCCTTATCCTAGCCAGTAGAGACAAGCAATTAACTAATTTTTGTGTTCGCGTAACAACTACAAATGTAGAACTAATTGTCTAACACATGTCTTTTAAACGGCGCTCTGCAGTGCTTCATGTTTCGATTCCCAGACGATGATAAAGCAATTCAAAGAAACCTTTTACAGTGCAACAACACATTCTACAACTTATTGTGCCGTACTTTAGTGAGTTCCAACTTACTTTGTTTCAAAGATCTTTATAACCGTTCGTTAATATACAGTACACGTTATATATTTCCTCGTTCGAGGTTTTATGGTATAGTTGTGCCTGGATGACAAAGTGTATTGACAGCAGAAGCCATTGAAAGCACAAAACGAATTGCTAAACATGCTAATGTTTGAAGGCACTGAAAGGAAATAATATCTGGACATAAACATCCAAACAAAAGTCTTCAGTTTTCAGTGCAGCAAATTGCGGCTGGTCTGTCTGCCAGTAAGGTTCCTGTTGCCGGAGTGGGAAGAGGGTGCAGGACCCGCTGGTCATAGACACTACAGCTGCTTCTACATGTTTCGAAATAATTTGAGTTGAAACTAACTTCAAATTGCGCCCTCATTTAATAGCGCCTTCTTCAGACTTTATATATTTTTCATATCTTTCCGCTTGTTACCTCTAATATACAACGCCGTCGTCACAAAAACGCCATTTTGAGACTCAACTACAACCGACTGTCAACGTAACAGCTCACAGCAACACTATCTATGCTGTCGATCGCCCGCACAAGTTCCATTCTACTTATCTGCTAGCAGATAAAATAACATTAAAAAACTTGACCTGTTCCTGTGTGATAGTGTATTGATTAAAAGACTACGTGGACGGACGGTGCCGTTTGAAGGTAAGAATTTATTACAGCAATTAATCGTGCATGTATTATATTTGTAAGAATATAGATGTTCTTTTGGTTCCATTTATTTATCAGTGCACATACGGCTGTATGTTTCATATACTTTTGTATATATTTGAAAATTATGTATTTTTATTGTTATATTTATATAATCTTTTTTATTTATCGCATCACATATATACAGGGTGTAACAGGAGGAACGGACCAGACTTCGGGAGGGTGTTCCTTATGTTAAACTATACCGAAAAACCCCAAAACACCTATATCCAAAGTTG
>Ga0123357_10004725_pt1 | contig 16106 bp, 12 predicted proteins | sample TergutEmb28metaG_FD_89873 | JGI IMG/M metagenome (GOLD analysis project Ga0123357, IMG submission 89873) | Embiratermes neotenicus P4 segment gut microbial communities from Petit-Saut dam, French Guiana - Emb289 P4 | ecosystem: Host-associated > Arthropoda: Insects > Digestive system > Gut ... | reverse complement strand
GCCACGTCAACGACCAGTCGATCAACGACGAGCCGCACGTGATGTTCGGTGGCGAGAAGGCCTCCGGGCTCGGCCGCTTCAACGCCCAGTGGGTGGTGGACAAGTTCACCACCGAGCAGTGGGTGAGCGTCCAGGAGCAACCGCGCTTCTAGTCGGCAGCGATTTGGGGGGCCGCGCCTGACGGCGCGGCCCCCCAAATCGTGTTCTGCGAGCCAACCGGCAACAGCGGGCGACTGGCTCCCCCACCCGATTCCGGCCGCGTCGAGCCGATTGGCCCTTCCTCGGCGCGCCGCCCCATGGCCGGGCGACCGCCAGGTTGACCGTGACGGCACTGGTTTGGCGATTCGCGCTGACCAGCACGGGAGAGGTTGCATCCGGCTTGACGCAGGCGGTGGTGGTGCGCGTGGTCGCGAAGTGGTACCCGTCGAGGCCGAGAAAGTTATAGGCCCACCCCGTCTGCTCGCCCACGGCGAAGAGCGAGGCGGAGCGGTTCCCGGTGGTCACCGCGTCAAGCGCCTTCAACACGGCGCCCCCATTCGCGGAGGAGACGGAGCCGCAGAAGAGAAGCGTCCACTGGGGGGCGTTGTCGCGCGTTATCCCGGCGGTGTTGAGGCCCTTTTCGATCTGCTGCCGGATGGCTTTGTCCTGCCCGTACACAGTGTTCGATCTGAGCGAGAGCGCGAAGACAGACAGCGCCAGCACGGACGCGACCGCGAAAGAGCCGCGAACCGCGCGTCTCATCCAAACGGTGCCGGTGCGCTGGCCGAACGCGACGATGATTCCCGCGCAAACAATGTTGAACGTGCCAAAATACACCCTCGGCGGGAGCAGGAAGTTTCCAAACGCGACCGCGATGAAGAATATTGAACAGACGAATAGGACGAGCCAGAACTTGGTGGACCACAGGCCGGATGCCCGGGCGGCACGGGTGGCGAGGATGAGCGCGAGGGCGAGGAAACAGACCAGCAGGACGGCGGACAGTCGCGCCCGGTTTGTTTGCAGTGTGACCAGCTTGTTCCACGATACGAATTGCCCGAAATATGACATGCTGGACGAGGCCCGCAGACCTCGGCTGCGCGTGTAGATCGTGTTGACCAGCTCGTACAGGACCGTTCCAAGGGCGATCGACGCCGCCGACACGGCGATGAGCGACTTCCTGCGGCTCTCGACGAAGACCATCCAGAATAGCGCCAGGCTCACCGCGAAAAACGCCAGCGTCTGATAGATGAAGAAGGCCCCGCCGAGGACCACGGACGAAAGCAGAACGACGCGCACTGGTTTCCACGAAGCGTTGAGCCAGCACACGCCGACCGCAATGACCAGGAGCAGGCCGACGGCGAGCTGAACGGCCTGCAGCTTGAAGTACAGCTGGGAATAGGTGACGGGATTGTTGATGAAAGTCAGGACCGCGACCAAAGCGGCGGTCGTCGTGATCCCTGGGACATGTTTCACCACGAGGGAGTACAACAACACGCCCGCCGCCACGAGCACTGCCATAGCGAGGAACGGGGCCAATAGGTTCGCCGCCATCGTGTAGCGGGGGAAGACCAGCCGGCCGGCAAAGGCCAGGCCCGCCCTGCCCTGCCCCTCCCACACGCCATCCATGCGGTTGCCGGCCAGCTGGTTGACGGTGTCCAACCCGAACGTGTCCTTGAAATACGGCAGATACACCGCCGCAGTGACAACAGCGAGCACCACCGACACCCCCGGGAGCCGGAGGCCGTGCCGAACCGTGCCCGCCGCCACCGACGCGGAATGCTTCGCCACCCCTAGCCTCCTCTGCGTCCGGCAGCCGTCTCGACGCACCGGCGCCGGGACACTATACGGCAGACGGCTCGGGGCCGGCGGCCACAGGCCGGCCCTGGATCAGGTATCTTGACATCAAGAAACCTTCGAGCTCGGGAGCGCCGCGGTGAGCGAGCAAGCACAGATCATCTACACCCACACCGACGAGGCGCCGCTGCTGGCGACGTACTCCTTCCTGCCCATCGTGCAGGCCTATGCCGCCAAAGCCGGCGTGCCGGTGGTGACCCGCGACATCGGTCTGGCGGCCCGCATCCTGGCCCAGTTCGGCCTCGCCGACGACGCCCTGGGCGAGCTGGGCGAGCTGGCCCAGAGGCCCACCGCCAACATCATCAAGCTGCCGAACATCTCCGCCTCGGTGCCCCAGCTGAAGGCGGCCATCGCCGAGCTGCGGGCCAAGGGCCACGCCGTGCCCGACTACCCCGAGGCCCCCGGCACCGACGCCGAGCGCGAGACCCGCGCGCGCTACGACAAGGTCAAGGGATCGGCGGTCAACCCGGTGCTGCGCGAGGGCAACTCCGACCGCCGCGCGCCGGGCTCGGTGAAGGCCTACGCCAAAGCCCACCCGCACCGCAACCGCTCGTTCGATCCCGGCTCGAAGACCACCGTGGCCACCATGAGCGACCATGACTTCCGCGCCAACGAGAAGTCGGTAACCCTCGCCGCCGACGACACGCTGTCGATCGTGTTGGAGACCACCGACGGGCGGCAGATCACGCTCAAAGCCGAGCTGCCGGTGCTCGCCGGGGAGATCGTGGACGCCACCGTCATGCAGGTGGCGCACCTGCGCGCCTTCCTGATCAACGCGCTGGCCCGGGCCAAGGCCGAGGACGTGCTGTTCTCGCTGCACCTCAAAGCCACCATGATGAAGATCTCCGACCCGATCATCTTCGGGCACGCGGTCGAGGCGTACTTCGCCGACGTGTTCGCCGCGCACGGCGAAGAGCTGGCCGCAGCCGGGCTGTCCGCCAACGACGGCCTCGGCGCGATCCTCGCCGGCTTGGACGCGCTGCCGAACGGGGCGGCCATCCGCGCCGACATCGACGCGGCGCTGGCCGGCGGGCCGCGGCTGGCCTACGTCAACTCCGACGCCGGGATCACCAACCTGCACGTGCCCTCGGACGTCATCGTGGACGCCTCCATGCCGGCGATGATCCGCGGCGGCGGCAAGCTGTGGGGCGTGGACGGCGCCGAGGCCGACACCCTGGCCGTCATCCCGGACTCGTCCTACGCCGCCGTCTACCAGGCCGTCATCGACGACGTCAAGGCCCGCGGGCCGCTCGACCCAGCCGCCATCGGCTCGGTCCCCAACGTGGGGCTGATGGCGCAGGCCGCCGAGGAGTACGGCTCGCACGACAAGACCTTCGAGATCCCGGCCGACGGCGCCGTCCGGGTCCTGAACTCCGCCGGCGAGACGCTGCTGGAGCACGACGTCGAAACCGGCGACATCTGGCGCGCCTGCCAGGCAAAGGACATCCCGGTGCGCGATTGGATCGCCTTGGCGGTGGCCCGCGCCCGGGCGACCGGCGCCCCGGCGGTGTTCTGGCTGGACGACTCGCGGGCGCACGACGCGGAGATCATCAAGAAGGTCAACGCCTACCTCCCCGAGCACGACACGACGGGGTTGGACATCCAGATCCTCTCCCCGGCGCTGGCCACCGCGTACTCGCTGGCCCGGCTGCGGCGCGGCGAGGACACCATCTCAGTGACCGGCAACGTGCTGCGCGACTACAACACCGACCTGTTCCCGATCTTGGAGGTCGGCACCTCGGCGAAGATGCTCTCCATCGTCCCGCTGATCGCCGGCGGCGGGCTGTTCGAGACCGGCGCCGGCGGCTCGGCCCCCAAACACGTCCAGCAGCTGCTCGCCGAGAACTATCTGCGCTGGGACTCCCTCGGGGAGTTCTTCGCGCTCGTGCCGTCGCTGCAGATGTACGCCGAGCAGGCCGGCGCGCCGTCGGCGAACGTGCTCGCCGACGCCCTGGACCGGGCCACCGCGACCTTCCTGGAGAACGATCGCTCCCCCGGCCGGCGGCTGGGCACCACCGACAACCGCGGCTCGCACTTCTACCTGGCGCTGTACTGGGCGCAGGAGCTGGCCGCCCAGGACACGGACCCGGCGCTGGCGGCCGCCTTCGCCCCGCTCGCGGACCGGCTCACCGCCGACGAGCGGACGATCGCCGACGAGCTGCTCGCGGCACAAGGCCACCCGGTGGACATCGGCGGCTACTACTCCCCCGACCCGGACAAGACCGCCGCGGTGATGCGGCCCTCGGCCACCTTCAACGCCGCGCTCGACACGTTCTAAACGCCGCGCTCGGCGCGGCCCGCTGGCGCCGCGTTGCTCGGCGCGGCCCGCTGGCGCCGCGTTGCTCGGCGCGGCCCGCTGGCGGAGCGCTTGGCTCGGAGTGCGCTGGCGGCGCGCGCGACCGCACCCCTTCGAGACGTGATGATCAAGCGTTTCGGCCCAAGAACTTGGCCGAAACGCTTGATCATCGGCTGACTGGTCCGCGTCGGGCACGACGCGGACTCGGCGCAGGTCCTATGGTCACCTCATGACCCGCACGCCGCCGCCCCGCGTCCCCACCCCGATCGACGAATTGGCCGAGCGATACCTGGACCAGGCCGCAGCGCTGGACCCGATCGCGGCGACTGGCTGGGGCGTGCCCGGCCACGAGACCCGGCTGCCCGAGCTGTCCCCCGGCTGGCACCAGCAGTGCTCGGCGCTGCGGCGGCAGACCCTGGCCGCGCTGGGCCGCCTCGTCCCCGCCGACGACACCGACCGGGTGACCGCCGCCGCGCTTGGCGAGCAGCTCGACGCCGCCGAGGCGATCCACGCCACCGGCGATGACGAGGCCCGGCTGAACAACATCGCCAGCCCGGTGCAAGAGATTCGCGACGTGTTCGACCTGATGGCCACCGACACCGCCGACGACTGGGCGGCGATCGCCACCCGGTTGGCCGCCGTGCCGGCCGCGGTGGACGGCTACCTGGCCTCGCTGCGGCTGGCCGCCTCCCGGGGCGACGTGGCGCCGGCGCGGCAGGTCCGCGCCGGCATCGCGCAATGCGGCGCGAACTTCGGCCCGGACGGTTTCTTCGCCAGGCTGGCCGCTGACGCGGCGCCGGCCGATGGCGGCGAGCTGCCGGCGTCGGCGCGGGCCGACCTGCGGCGCGGCGCGCGGTCCGCTGCCGAGGCCTACCAGCGGCTGAGCGAGTATCTTGCCGACGAACTGGCGGCGCTGGCCCCGACCGCGGACGCGATCGGGCCACAGCGGTACGCGCGGTACTCCCGTCAGTTCCTCGGCACCGAAGTCGATCTGGCCGAGACCTACCAGTGGGGGCAGGACGAGCTCGCCCGCCTGGCCGCCGAGATGGCCGCCACGGCGCGACGGATCGTCCCCGGCGCGAGCGTCCCCGAGGCGATGGCGGCGCTGGACGCCGACCCGACGCGCCGGCTCGCCGGCACCAGCGCGCTGCGGGAATGGATGCAGCGCCGCGCGAACGAAGCGGTGGCCGCGCTCGACGGCGCCCACTTCGACATCCCCGAACCGATCCGCGCCCTGCACTGCCGCATCGCGCCCACCACCACCGGCGTCATTTACTACACCGCGCCCAGCGAGGACCTGTCCCGGCCGGGGCGGATGTGGTGGTCGGTGCCGGCGGGCGTCACCTCGTTCGCCACCTGGCGGGAGCTGACCACCATCTACCACGAGGGGGTGCCGGGCCATCATCTGCAAATCGCGCAGACCATGCTCCGCCGGGACACCCTCAACCGGTGGCGGCGGCTCGCGTCGTGGGTGTCCGGGCACGGCGAGGGTTGGGCGCTGTACGCGGAGCGCCTGATGGCCGAGCTCGGCTTCCTGGACGACCCGGCCGACCTGCTCGGCATGCTGGACAGCCAGTCGCTGCGGGCCGCCCGGGTGGTGCTCGACATCGGCGTGCACTGCGAGTTCGAGGCGCCCGCCGAGGTGGGCGGCGGGCCCTGGGACCACGACAAGGCCTGGCGGTTCTTGACCGCGCATTCGGCGATGGCCGAAGGGTTCTTGCGCTTCGAGCTGGAGCGCTACCTGGGTTATCCGGGGCAGGCCCCGTCCTACAAGATCGGTGAACGGTACTGGCTGGCCTTGCGCGAGGACGCGCGGCGCGCGGCCGGCACGACGTTCAACCTGCGCGACTTCCACCGCCGCGCGCTGGGGGTCGGCAGCGTCGGCCTGGACGTGTTGCGCCAAGCCGTGCTCGCGAGCTAGCCGCGCGCCGGGGGCCCCGGCTCAGCGCCGAGGCCCCCGGCGCGGGCTTGCCCGTCGCCGTCAGATCAGGCCGAGAGCCTTGACCGCCTCGCGCTCTTCGGCGAGCTCGGCCACCGAGGCGTCGATCTTCTCACGGGAGAACGCGTTGATCTCAACCCCGTCGATGATCTCCCAGCCACCGTCCACCGCGCGGCACGGGAAGGAGCTGATCAGCCCCTCCGGCACCCCGTAGGAGCCGTCCGACACCCGCGAGCAGGAGGTCCACTCGGTGCCGCGCACCCAGTCGCGGACGTGATCGATCGCGGCGTTGGCGGCCGATGCCGCCGAGGACGCGCCGCGCGCCGCGATGATCGCCGCGCCACGTTTTGCCACGGTGGGGATGAACTCCTCGCGCAGCCAGGACTCCTCGACCTGCTCGGCGGCGGCCCGGCCGTTCACTTGCGTGGTGAACAGGTCCGGGTACTGGGTGGCCGAGTGGTTGCCCCAGATGGTCATGCGCTCGATCGCGGTCACCGGCACGGCGAGCTTGGCGGCCAGCTGGGACAGCGCCCGATTGTGGTCCAGCCGGGTCATCGCGGTGAACCGGTCGGCCGGGACATCCGGAGCGTGCTGCTGGGCGATCAGCGCGTTGGTATTGGCCGGGTTGCCCACCACCAGCACCTTCACATCGGCGGCGGCGTGCTCGTTGATGGCCTGGCCCTGGGGGCCGAAAATGCCGCCGTTGGCCTCCAGCAGATCGCCGCGCTCCATCCCGGCGGTGCGCGGACGGGCGCCGACGAGCAGCGCGACGTTGGCCCCGTCGAACGCGGTCTTCAGATCGTCGGTGATGTCGATGCCGACGAGCAGCGGGAACGCGCAGTCATCCAGCTCCATGGCGGTGCCGGCGGCACCCTTGAGCGCTGGGGTGATCTCCAACAGACGAAGCCGCACCGGGGTGTCCGGGCCGAGCAACTGACCGGACGCTATGCGGAACAACAGTGCGTAGCCGATCTGGCCGGCCGCACCAGTCACTGTGACATTGACAGGGCTAATCATTGACGCGCTCCTTTGGCGATGTCGCCCCACGACGATTTCTGGGCGACTGCATCGGACTTTAGTGCTTGTCGCTGGCGCGCCGCGCCTGGGCGGGTCGGACAGCGACCGCGCCACGGCGCGCTCACGACGCGCGGCGGCTCAGCCGGGCACCGCGAGGCCCAGCGCGATGATCGCCGCGCCCGTCGCGAGATACCACACGACGTCGAACCCTCTGCTGCGCACCGCGAGCAGCCCGACGCGAGCGGTCTTCAGCGCCGCGCGCAACACCCCGGCGAGCAGCAGGCCGGCGGCCACCGCCAAGACCCCCCGCAACCAGTGCGCGGGCGCTGCCGCGAGATAGCCGAAACCGCCCACCACGATCACCGCCACCGCGACGAACGGCGCCTCATCGCGCGCCACCCGAAAGCGCGCCGGCGACGGCTGGTGGCGCGCGCGGTGCCGCGACACCGCGCCTAGCCCTTCCGCAGCTCAGCCGCCTCGACCACGTTGGTGAGCAGCATGGCACGAGTCATCGGCCCCACCCCGCCTGGGTTGGGCGCCACCCAACCGGCCACCTCGGCGACCTCGGCGGCGACGTCACCGGCGATCTTCCCGTCGACGCGGCTCACTCCGACATCCAGCACCGCGGCGCCCGGCTTGACCATCGCCGCGGTGATGAGACCGGGCGAGCCGGCCGCGGCCACCACGATGTCCGCGCGGCGGACGTGCGCCGCCAGGTCACGGGTGCCGGTGTGGCAGAGGGTCACCGTCGCGTTCTCGCTGCGCCGGGTGAGCAGCAGGCCGAGCGGGCGGCCCACGGTGATGCCACGGCCGATGACCACCACCTCGGCGCCGGCGATCGGCACCCCATGGCGGCGCAGCAGCTCGATGATCCCGACCGGGGTGCATGGCAACGGTGCCCGCCGGCCCAGCACCAGCGCGCCCAGGTTCACCGGGTGCAACCCGTCCACGTCCTTCACCGGGTCGACCCGGGACAAGATCGCGAACTCGTCCAACCCGGTGGGCTGCTGGACCAGGAAGCCGGTGCACGTCGGGTCGGCGTTCAACTCGTCCACCACCGCTTCGGCCTCGGCCTGCGTCGCGGTGGCCGGCAGCTCGCGGCGGATGCTCGCGATGCCCACCTCGGCGCAGTCGCGGTGCTTGGCGTTTACGTACCAGCGACTGCCCGGGTCGTCGCCGACGAGCACCGTGCCGAGCCCGGGAACCACGCCCCGCTCGGCGAGCGCCGCCACTCGAGCCCGCAGCTCATCTTTGATGGCCGCCAACGTCGCCTTACCGTCCAGAATTGATGCGCTCACGTCTGGCCATCCTGCCAGGCGCTCGCCGGCCCGCACGGGGGACGTCAGCCGGTGTCGGCTCGCCCACCAGTCGACCCCGCGCGCCCGCCCGGCGGCAGCGCCGCACGGTGACGCGTCACGATGCGCTCAGTGCGCGAAGTGGCGGGCGCCGGTGAAGTACATCGACACTCCGGCGGCGCGCGCCGCCTCGATGACGAGGTTGTCGCGGATCGAGCCACCGGGTTGGACGACCGCGCGAACCCCGGCCTCGATGAGCACCTCCAGGCCGTCGGGGAACGGGAAGAACGCGTCCGAGGCGGCCACCGCGCCGGCGGCCCGGCCGTCGGAGCGGGCCACCGCGAGTCGGGAGGAGTCCACCCGGTTGACCTGCCCCATGCCCACCCCGACCGTCGCGCCGTCGCGCGCGAGCAGGATCGCGTTGGACTTGACCGCCCGCACCGCCCGCCAGGCGAACGCCAGGTCGGCCGCCGCAGCGTCATCGACCGGCGCCCCGGACACTAGGGTCCACGCCGCCGGGTCGTCGCCGGGCGCGTCGATGCGGTCACGGCTTTGCACCAACAACCCACCGGAGATCGCCCGCCAGTCCACTCCGGCCTGTCCGGGCGGCGGCCCTACCAGCAACACCCGAAGGTCCTTCTTCTTGGCCCACCGCTCCAGCACGCCGTCCTCGAACCCCGGCGCGACGACCACTTCGGTGAAGATCGGGCCGAGTTGGTCGGCCAGTTCCATCGTCACCGGTCGGTTAGTGGCGACGACCCCGCCGAACGCGCTGGTCGGGTCGCAGGCGTGCGCTTTGCGGTGCGCGGCCGCGATGTCCGCGCCGACGGCGATGCCACACGGATTGGCGTGCTTGATGATCGCCACGCACGGCGCGTCGAAGTCGTAGGCGGCGCGGCGCGCCGCGTCGGCGTCGGTGTAGTTGTTGTAGCTCATCGCCTTGCCGGCGAGCTGTTCTGCCTGCGCCAGCCCCGGCTCGCCCTCGTGCGAAACGTACAGCGCGGCGCGCTGATGCGGGTTCTCCCCGTACCGCAGCACCTCGGCCCGCTCATAGGACATCGCCAGCCAGCCGGGGAAGCCGCTGCCGGCGTCATCGGGCGCGACCTCGCCGCCGAGCCAACCCGCCACCGCGATGTCATAGCTCGCGGTGTGCCGGAACGCCTCGGCCGCGAGGCGTTGTCGCTGGGCGAGGTCGAACCCACCGGTGGCGAGCGCGGCCACCACCTGCGGATACTGCGCGGGCGAGGTGACCACCGCCATCGAGCCGTGGTTTTTCGCGCTGGCGCGCACCATGGCCGGCCCGCCGATGTCGATCTGCTCAATGACCGCGTCGCGGTCGGCGCCGGAGCGCAGCGTCTGGGCGAACGGGTACAGGTTGGACACCAGCAGCTGGAACGGTTCGATGCCCAGCTCGGTCAGGGTGTCCAAGTGGGCCGGGTCGTGCTGGTCGGCGAGCAGGCCGGCGTGCACGCGCGGGTGCAGCGTCTTGACCCGACCGCCCAGGATCTCCGGGAAGCCGGTCACCTCTTCCACTGCGGTCACCGGGACGCCTGAATCGCGCAGGTGGGCCGCCGTCGATCCCGTGGAGACGATCTCGACGCCGCCGTCGACCAGCGCTCGGGCCAGCTCCGCCAGTCCGGTCTTGTCGTACACACTGACCAGCGCGCGATGAATAATGATTTTGGTCACAATGTTTCCCCACAGAGACGACGAATGGTTTGCACGAAGAGCGGTTTCTCGACGGCCTGGACGCGCGCCCGCAACGCCGGCTCGTCATCGCCGTCAGCCACCGCGACTGCGGCCTGGGCGAGAATCGGCCCGGTGTCCACGCCCTCGTCCACCCAATGCACGGTCACCCCGGTGATCTTCACCCCGTAGGCGAGCGCGTCGCGGACCGCGTGCGCGCCGGGGAAGGCCGGAAGCAACGCGGGATGGGTGTTCACGATGCGGAAGCGGCGCACCACCTGCTGACCCAGCACCCGCATGAACCCGGCGAGCACCACCAGATCCGGCCGCCACCCGGCGATCGCCGCGCCGATCGCGTCGTTCCAGGCGCCGCGATCCGGGTGCTCGGCCAGCGGGACCGCGAACGTCGGGACACCGACGCGCGCCGCGCGCGACATCGCCACGCAGTCGGGCACATCCGTGCCGACGGCGACGACCAGCGGGGCCAACAACGGATCGTCAAGGATCGCCTGCAAAGTGCTGCCAGCGCCCGAGGCCAGCACGACCAACCGCGCCGGTGGCGCCTCGCTTGAAGATGTCATCGCCATGGTGTCGCCGAGACCCCGCCCTCACTCGTCGCCTTCGGCAGTCATCATCGCTCAGACTATCGCTGCCGACCGGAGGGTCCCGCGTCGCGCGGCCCGGGCGCGGTCACAGTTCCGCCTCGGCAGCGTCCTCGGCAGCGTCCTCGGCGCCGTCCGGATCATCGCCCGCCACGGATGGCGTCACCCGCCCAGATGCCGCCATCCGCCGACGCAACGCCCGGGCGCCGAGCAGGACCGCCATCAGCACCGCGACCTGGCCGGCGACCATCCCAGCGACTCGCCACGGCGAGGGACCGACCGTGCGCAAGCGGTCCACGCCCAGCGCCCCGCCAGCGGCCCAGGCGAGGACCAGCATCGCCACGCCGGCGGTGACCACGGCCACCGCTGCGGCGCGCGCCACACGATCCGGGCGCCGGCGGACCACCACCACGGTCGCGGCCAGGCCCGCGCCGAACACGGTGAGCGCGATCACCGCCCAGCCCAGAGCGCTCGCGCCGTGGCCGTCCGGCAGCGCGCCGAGCAGCGGGAACGCCGGCAGCGTGCCGTGCGCGGTCCGCAGCGGGCCGACGGAGGTCCCGGAACCCACCGCGAAACCCGGACCGGCCAAATACGCCGAGCCGGCGATCACCCCATTCGGCGCGGTGAGCAACGTCAGCACCAGGACCGGCCACCCGGACACTCCGCCGCCGACCATGCGGGACAACTCGGTCACCCGATGCGCGTGCGCCACCAACGATCCGGCCAGCAACACCGCGCCACCGGCGAGGTAGGTCACCACGGCCGCCGCGCCAGCGCGCAGCCCGGCCGCCACCGCGCCCCCCAACCGGCGTCGAACCCCGGCCCGGAGCGGCGGCGCCGTCGCCAGCGAGGCCGCTGCCGCGCACCCGGCCAACACCGCGCCGGCCAACACCGACCCCAGGCCCGCCCGGGTGCTGCCCAGCGCGCTGATCGGCACCAGCAGCGCGCAGACCAGCGCGTACGCCACCGCTTGCAGCGCCACCGCCCCGGCCAACACGCGGACCCGCCGCTCGCCGAGGCGCGTGGCGAGCTCGGCCAGGACGCGCCCAGCGCGCCAAAGCAACGCCACCGCGAGCGCGGTCATGCCCAGCGGGACGAAACTCGCGCCCACCCCGGCCACCGTCAACCCGCCGTGCTGGGCCGCCAAGAACGCCACCAACCCGGCCCGCAACACCGAAACCGGGCGACCGGTGACGCCCGCCTGCGGCAACCAACACAGCACCGCGACGACGACGCCCAACCCCGCCCCAAGCACCGCCGCCAAGGCGCCGGTCCACGCCGCCGCGCGCCACAGCGAACGGGTCGCCGCTTCGGGGACCCCCCACGGCAGAGCGCCCGGCGCGGGGTCGGTCTTCGTCGCGGCGCGGACAGGCACCTACTCAGGCTGGCAAACCAACGGCCGATGGTCGGCCAGGCACGCCGAAACAGCACCGCGCCAGCCGCGCGAATCACGGCCAGCGGCGCCAGTCAGGCACCCCGCGACCCGCTGCGGCACGCGCCGCCCCCAGCCGAACCCGAGCCGTCGCCGGCGGGCGCACCCGCTTTCGCCCGGGGGAGGGCACGCCCCGCCGCCGGCGCGCTGGATCAGCCGAGCAGGATCTCGCGCATCAACTGCGCCGCGCCGCTCGGCGTCTTGCCGACCTGGACTCCGGCCGCCTCCAGCGCGACCTTCTTCGCCTCCGCCGTTCCCGATGAGCCGGACACGATGGCGCCGGCGTGGCCCATCGTCTTCCCCTCCGGAGCGGTGAATCCGGCCACATAGCCAACCACCGGTTTGGTGACATGGGCCTTGATGAAGTCCGCCGCCCGCTCCTCGGCGTCGCCGCCGATCTCGCCGATCATCACGATGGCCTCGGTCTCCGGGTCATCCTGGAACGCGGCCAACGCGTCGATGTGGGTGGTGCCGATGATCGGGTCGCCGCCGATGCCGACACAGGTGGAGAAGCCGATGTCGGACAGCTCGAACATCATCTGATAGGTGAGCGTGCCCGACTTGGACACCAAGCCGATGCGGCCCGGGCCGGTGATGTCCGACGGGATGATGCCCGCATTGGACTTGCTCGGGCTGGCCACCCCGGGGCAGTTGGGTCCGACGATCCGGGTCTGGTTGCCCGCCGCGCAGGCGTAGGCCCAGAACGCGGCGGTGTCATGCACCGCGACCCCCTCGGTGATCACCACGCACAGCCCGATCCGCGCGTCGATCGCCTCAATCACCGCGTCCTTGGTGAACCGGGCCGGGACGAAGATCACCGAGCAGTCCGCGCCGGTCCGCTCCATGGCGTCCGCCACGGTGCCGAACACCGGCACCGAGGCGCCGTCGAAGTCAACCTTCTCGCCCGCCTTGCGCGGGTTGACGCCACCGACGATGTTAGTGCCCGCGCGCAACATGCGCCCGGTGTGCTTCATGCCCTCCGACCCGGTCATGCCCTGCACGATGACCCTGGAGTGCTCGTTCAGGAAAATCGCCACGTCCTCACGCTCCCAGGTTCGCAAGCTCGGCGGCCTTGTCGGCCGCGCCGTCCATCGTGTCCGCCATGGTCACCAGCGGGTGCGCCGCCGCGGCCAGGATCCGCCGCCCCTCAGCCACGTTGTTGCCGTCCAACCGCACCACGATCGGTTTGTTCGCGCTGCGGCCGAGCATCCCCAACGCCGCCACGACGCCCTTGGCCACCGCGTCGCACGCGGTGATGCCGCCGAACACATTCACCAGCACCGAGCGCACCGACGGGTCGGACAGCACAATCGCCAGCCCGCTGGACATCACCTCAGCGGAGGCGCCGCCACCAATGTCCAGGAAATTCGCGGGCCGCACACCGCCGTGCTGTTCCCCGGCGTAGGCGACCACGTCAAGTGTGGACATCACCAGCCCCGCGCCGTTGCCGATCACGCCGACCTGCCCGTCGAGCTTGACGTAGTTCAGGTGCTTCTCCTTGGCCTGGCGCTCCAGCGGATCAGTGGCCGCGATGTCGACCAAGCCAGCGTTGCGCGCCTGCCGGAACCCCGCGTTGTCGTCCAGGGTGACCTTGCCGTCAAGCGCCTTGACCGAGCCGTCAGCGAGCTTGGCCAACGGGTTCACCTCGACCAGGGTGGCGTCCGCGCCGACGAAGGTGCGCCACAGCGCCACCAAGACGTCCGCCACCTTGCCGGCCACCTCGTCCGGGAACCGCGCCGCCGCGACTATCTCGGCCGCTTTCGCCGCGTCCACCCCGGTGAGCGGGTCGACGGGCACCCGCGCCAACGCCTCCGGCCGCTCCACCGCGAGCTGCTCGATCTCCATGCCGCCCTGCGCCGAGGCCATCGCCAGGAAGGTGCGGTTGGCCCGGTCGAGCAGGAACGACACGTAGTACTCGGCCTCGATCTGCGCGCCCGGATCAACCAGCACCCGGCGGACCAGGTGCCCCTTGATGTCCATGCCGAGAATCTGCTCGGCGAGCGCCTCGGCGTCCTGCGGAGTCTTGGCCACCTTCACCCCGCCGGCCTTGCCCCGGCCACCAGTCTTGACCTGGGCCTTGACTACCGTCACCCCACCGAGTCGCTGCGCGATCTGTCTCGCTTCAGCGGGGGTGGTGGCCACATCGCCAAGCCCGACCGGGACGCCGAACTCGGAGAATAGCCGCTTTGCCTGGTACTCGAAAAGATCCACAGTTGCCGTCCGATCTCTGCGAAGTGCTGCCCGTTGCGCCCGGGCTGTTCAGTCTGACGGCAGACTAGTCCTCCCACCGCGACTTGGGCGCCAACGTGAGATCAACCTCACGCTGCGACCGCACTCGGCTCCGCGCTCGCTCCGCTCGCTGTCGCCTCGGTGGTGACATAGGCTCAACTCCGCGCTCGCCCCGCACGACGGACTCTCAGGCGCGATGGGTAGAAGTCAGATGGGTCGGGTGACCGCAGGCCCGACCATCGACGGCGGGCGAGGCGACCAGCCGCACCCGCGAGCACGAATGAGGAGACCATGGCGACCACCCAGCTGGCGCGGTCGCCGCGAAAGCGGTCCCCGCTGGCCAGGGCAGCAGACGATTGGGCGCGACTGCCGGCCGCGCTGCGCGGCCCCGGGGGCGGCGCGGTGGCGCTGCGGTGGGCGCTCAGCCGCGCCATGACCCTGTGCCTGCTGGTGCTGGTCGAGTCGTCGGCCGCCGGGGACCCGCGCTACTACGCGCAAAACCTGACCGCGCTGTCCCACGGCGGCGGCATCGGCGCGGCGCTCCCCGAGTACCCGCTGCCGGTGTTGGCGATCATGGTGCCGCAATACGCGGTGGGCGGGCTGACCTACGCCGCCTTCCCCGCGCTGTTCGCGGCGTCGATGCTCGGCGTCGACGCCGCCTTCGCCGCGCTGCTGTGGCGGCGCGGCGGCCGGCGGCCGTCCCCGGCGCTGCGGCTGTGGCTGTGGTTCGTGCCGCTGATGGGGCCGATGGCGTTCTTCCGGTTCGATCTGGTGCCGGCCGCGCTGGTGGGCTGGGCGGTGCTCGTGGCGGGGCGGCGCCCGGCGCGGGCCGGCGCGCTCATCGCCGGTGGCGCGGCGCTCAAGCTGTGGCCGGCGGTGATCCTGCCGATCCTGGCGCTCCGCCGACGGGGCCGCGGCGCGTTGCTGGCCGGTTTCGCCGTCGCGGGCGCGGTCATCGTCGCGGTGTGCCTGGCCGTCGGCGGGACCAGCCGGCTGTACTCGCCGTTGCGCTACCAGAGCGCGCGCGGCCTGCAGATCGAGGCGGTGCTGGCCACCCCGCTGATGCTCTGGCACGCGGTCCACCCGGGGTGGCCCTGGCTCGTCGCCTACGGCGAGTACAACTCGGCCGACCTGTTCGGGGCCGGGCGCGCCGCGCTGGCGACGGTCGCGTCGGCGCTGATGGCGGCCGCGGTGGCGCTCACCGCCTGGCTCTGGCTGCGCGCCGCGCGGCAGCCCAGCGGCGCGACCATCGTGTGGCTCGCGCTCGCCAGCGCCTTGCTGCTCACGGTGACCAACAAAGTGCTCAGCCCCCAGTACCTGCTGTGGCTGGGCGGCCCAATCGCGGCGCTGCTGGTGATCTCACCGGCCGACGCCGCCGCGCGCCGGGTCGCCCGCTGGTTACTGATCACGGCGGCGATCACCCAAGTGATGTACCCGACGCTGTACAACGGCCTGGTTTACCGGCAAGCGACGACGATCCCCGTGACGCTCGTGCTCGTCGCCCGCAACGCCGCTCTCGTATGGCTGACCTGGCTGGTCTGCCGCGAGGCTTGGCGGCGCACAGCGCGCGGTGGGGTCGCGCGATGACCAAGGCGATGGCGTCGCGGTCCCAGGGGTGGCGGGGGCGGGCGATGGCGTTGCCGGAGCGGTCCGAGGCGTGGCGGGCGCGGGCGCGGCCGCACTGGCCGGTGGCCGCGCTCACCGCGATCGCCCTGGCCTGGTACCTGTTCCGCGCCGTGGCCACCCACCAACGATTCCTAACCACCGGCTACGACCT
>Ga0123357_10004724_pt1 | contig 16109 bp, 9 predicted proteins | sample TergutEmb28metaG_FD_89873 | JGI IMG/M metagenome (GOLD analysis project Ga0123357, IMG submission 89873) | Embiratermes neotenicus P4 segment gut microbial communities from Petit-Saut dam, French Guiana - Emb289 P4 | ecosystem: Host-associated > Arthropoda: Insects > Digestive system > Gut ... | reverse complement strand
GTTGCGCTAACCACGTGACACCCCTCTATCCGCAAAAGTTGGCACTAACTTCACCTACCGGCGGCGGCCGCTCTGTCGGTATGGTTCGCTCGCGGACTAAAAGCCACGGAGTTTAGTTTAGTTATATTCGGAGTTAAAATTCCGCGTAAAAACTGATTCGACTTTCCTGCTGTAAGTTATAATTTTCATGTTTTCAGACTCCGAAGTCTGTTTATTAAATTTGTATGAAAGGCGTATACGTTTTTATGGTATTTATATCCATGCAATAATTGTTGAAATTCGAAAATATACCAACAAATGCACAATATTACAATTTAAAATTTTTACAATTAAGACACCAGAACTCCGACGCTTTTATCGACCCTTTGGGAGTGTACATCAGTATTTGTATAAATGTAACTGAGTTACGAGGGTAAACATTACTTAGGCCTACAATTAATGAACTTTGTTAAGAATGACGAAAGGAACCAGAAAAGACAGAAAATTTAATTACGCTACCGCTCTGAATTTGCATTTAAAATCACCTTCTTATTCGTCTTCAAACATAAGACTTTTCCAGCCTCTTCTTATGGAACTTCTGCAAATTTTTACCACATCGCATGGCATCAAATTCCAGAGCGCGGCAATCACCTTAGGTACATCTGTACAATAAGAACCAACAGGATGCACTATATACTTTCTATTTATTTCAATAATTAACCTCTACATGTTTCGAGCAGGCTTATTGCTCACCGTCAGGAGGTACTAGTCTGTATATATAGCAGTTGGTATATACAAACTAGTACCTCCTGATTATTAACCTCTACATGTTTCGAGCAGTAAGCCTGCTCGAAACATGTAGAGATTAATTATTGAAATAAATTGAAAGTAAATAGTGCATCCTGTTGGTTCTTATTGTACAGATGTATCGCGACGCACGGTCAACAAAACATTAAGCCTTAGGTACGGTCGCGAAAATCTCATATAAAAAAAAAGATGTTCAAGTCTGTTGCCGAAAACAAGGCTGGTTGTTACCAGGCGAAATTAATTAAGAATTCAGACGAGCATAGAGAACTGGAATAATGGAAAACTCCATGGTTTTTAACTTCTGAGATTACACTTTTTTTCTAATGGCGTAGACTTTTGAAAGGGGAGACTATGGTGAAAGTAATGTTATGTAACGAATATTTCATTAAAAATTTCCACCTTTATTCAAAAAGCAGTTTAACAGAAATAAAACCTCAGGTATTTTTTGGACGACCCTAATGTGTGTTCTTTTTGTCTTGTTGTGTCGAAAGATGAGAATGTCCGAGCATTCGGTATAAGCAGCATGTAGGCCAGAATACTGTAGGTAGTCGTCGTAATGAAATACGGTCTGATCTCCAGAGGAACCTACTGCCTCCATCGATAGGGTATACAAACTCCTCTCTGAATGATCGGTAAATACCTACCAGACAAGGCTGCGTCACATCTCTCTGAGCCTTCGGTAAATACATACCGGACAACGCTGCGTCACACCTCACTATACCCTCGGTAAATGTGTGTACACACCAGAAAACAAGGCGTCATATATCACGAGACATCAATCTGTGTAGTTACCGACACGAGAACCTCAAATCTCAGGATCGCGTCAATTTCTTTCGTACAAGATTCAGGATTTGATAGGTATGACAGCAGCAGTGACAAGAAAGTGTAAGGAAGTTGTAATATGGATGCTGGATTATGGTCTCACAGGGAGCAGCTGATGGCCTTTGAGACCAGTCGACCAGACAAACGTTTGTCGCCTTCCAGACACTGCCTTCTGCACTACGTTCCAACAAGACAGTTGTTCAGCATACCACAGCCTTTAATTAACTAAAAATTTCTTCGAATGTAGAAATAAGAACAGTCACAAATATATTTGTATATTTTACCGTGTATAATATTGCATGATGCTTCGACTTTTTAAAAAGCCATATTCACGCAATGTAAAATACATAAAGAAAGATTATCACATGCAGCACACTAATGTATTTTATATCGCATAATGATGGCTCTTTAAGAAGCCTAAAAATGTTTCAATATAATATTCAGAAGAATATACGAATGTTTTTATGTCTGATTCTTCTTTTTTCTCTCCATTGTCGTTTATAAACCACAGTGGGATTTCCCATGTAAAGATGAAGGTCCCTTTCATTGCCGTCGCGGTATATGTACCAATTAATGACCTGCGATTGAGTTACTTCTCAGCACAACTGTCGCGATGTACGGAAGTAGCATCATATGGAGCACCTGACTGTGTCAGTAATTGTGTAGGCTCCTTAGAAGGAATAGGTAATTCGATTTTGAAGTTCCTGTCAACGATATTTGGAATATATGTACTAAAAACGAATTACGATACACATTTAGAAAATTTAAAACCTCTATATTTGCATCTGAGGAAGGGCGGTCCTTAATACTGTTACTTGTATCGGATTTCGACGATGTTTGTTAACTTCGATGTTTCGCTGACCGTGCAGCTCAGTATAATCTTAGTAATTGACCAACTTAATGCACAAATTCTTGTTTTATAATAAGTTTATTATATTCCTCTACATGTTTCGAGCGCTATTGTGCTCATCATCAGGAGGTCAAAATTGTATTATACAGCATCTGGTATCATCACACTCTGTAGGTGACCGTCCGGTGCACGAGACGGCCACCTACAGAGTGTGATGATACCAGATGCTGCATAATAAAATTTTGACCTCCTGATGATGAGCACAATAGTGCTCGAAACATGTAGAGGAATATAATAAACGTATTATAAAACAAGTATTTGTGCATTAAGTTGGTCAATTACTAAGATTAGACTGTTTGTTAAGCCTGTTGTCTCAAACACAGATGGCTGAATTTAAGATAAGATAAAAAGTTTATCGCCATCACATTGAAAGTTTTTTCTTTTTTGTTTTAATTTGTTCACCTCTCTGTTCTTAGTGTGTCATTTTTACAGTTATTTTAATTATCAATATTTCGTGGTTATCTACAAAGATCCAAAGTTTTTATCTCTGCTGCTTAGCCTCAATACCACAGCGAGTGGCGCCTGTGGTTGGCCAGACACACACGCACTCATGGACGGACTTGATAGAGGTAATATGGGAAGGGCAGCTGTGTCGACACGTACACATACATCACTCGACAAACAAGCGACACGTATTTGTATTCATGAACTTGCGATTTCGGAATTTGCAGAACAAACGAAAGCAATATTAGTGTCGTACATACTGTGCACCACGCTCCAAATCACCATCTATTAACCAGCTCTTGTGCTGTACGATGTGTCTATCAACTCATATGCTAGTTTCCAATCCTACGCGTTTCGGTGTCCATTGACACAATCTTCAGGGACTCCCACCCAACTGAACTTTTAACACCAATACTTAAGGGATTTTGTGGGCCGGGTAGCTCAGTCGGTATAGCGACTGACTACGGGCTGTACGGTCCGGGAATCGAATCCCGGTGGGGACGAGATTTTCCGCCCGTCCAGACCGGCCCTGGGGCCCACCCAGCCTCCTGTAAAATGGGTACCGGGTCTTTCCCGGGGGTAAAGTGTGCCCGGGGCATGCTACTGGCCATTCACCCCTTCTAGTGCCGCGGTCATGGAAGAGTAGAGCTATACCTCTACCCACCCTCTGGGCCACACCGGACCTGTAACGGGAAAACTTTACCTTTACGTTTTTACTTTAGGAATTTTAAGTTTTTTAACTTTACATTCGTTTTGCAACACGTTTATGTAGCTGAAGAATTTTAATGGCGTTAAATAGTTGTGCATTTGTGATCTTAACCGTTAACTGTTTCACTAGATATACATTTAACTGAAGAATTTTAATGACACTTAAATTTGTGTGTTTGTGGTTTAAAAACTACAAAATTTCGACGGACGGCCAATAAGTGCTCGTAATTGTTTGATGTGTTCCGAAGTAATTACAATTAGACTGGAACTCTCTGAAGATGGTGTCAATAGACGCCGAAACGGATAGGAGTGGAAACTAAGATGAAAGAATAGCATCAGATTTAAGGTTATTATCTTCGTTTTTCTGAGGCCGTGTACTTACCTGCCATGAGGATGGAGACAGCAAGTTTGCCGAAACATTGGTAGTTCTGTACCAGACTACAACTAACTCAATGGAGCAGAGTCCTTCCTGTGAGGCCTACAGGTATTCAGGTATTGAAGAAATTTCCCTCAAATAAGTGAAACTCGACTGTTCATTACAGCAATCACAACAGCCCGCCTCTTGCCTCTATCCTGACCCAGAACAGTACGAGACCTTGCGAAATGTCTCGTAAGATGGTAAGGTTCAACGGCGAGGAGTTAGCACTTCACCCCATTCCCAAGCTGGAAAACCACCCCTTGTCGGCTGTCAGCGACTGCTTATTCAGTATATTCACAGCTACAGTACTTTCTCACCTTGGTGTTGTTTACCTTTTCAACATGTATTTTAAGATGTCTTGTGTGTATTGTTGTTAGTTGTCTTTGTGTGTATTGTTGTCATCTTATGTATATTTGTTGCACTATGTGTGTATTGCTGTTTTTATTTTAGATGCCGGACTGCTGGCTAGAAGTCAGTATTCGGAAGGTCCTTCCACCGGCCACCTCGACACAGGTTTTTCTTGGTTTCCCTGTGTCTATAAGCAAATGCTGAGATGGTTCCCAAGATTCCAAGTTACCACTGCATGCTTCTCATGTAGCCCTCCCGACTTAAATTTATTAGTAACCAATTTCATATTTTGTATAAATGTAAAATAACCACTGCCACCGGGTGACAACCCAATTGCAGTTAAGTATTATTATTATTATTATTATTATCATTATTATTATATTGGAGGATACCTCACGGCTGTACCAGACTACGCGTTGTTACATCCCAGACAACAGCAATTTACGTATGAACTGCCTTGAAAGCCTAAAATCTCATCGTCAATATTGATCATAGTGAAACGTGTTTGAAGGTGGGAACTGGATTTATCTGGTTAAGGATGGAATCTGACCGACAGAATGGATTTCTGACTACGTCATTGAAACTTGGTAGCTGTGGGTAATTGGCCGTGCAGTTATCCAGGTAGACCCCATAGAGCGCCCCGTTGTGTATCTTATTATAATAATAAACAAACAGTATGTTACCTCCATCAACAACTTTATTACTGATAAAGTAACTTACCAGTGTGCCAGGACTGCGAAGTCCCTATACAGACTCATTGCGGGCTGGACGGTTCAGGGATCGATTCCCAGTGAGGACAAGATTTTCCGCAACCATTCAGACCTGCCGTGGGGACCACACAGCTCTTGTAAAATGGGTACCGGTTCTATCTTCCGGGGGCCAATAAGCCGGGGGGAAGGGTGTCAACCACCCACCCCCATCCAGCGCCGAGGTCAAAGAAAATTGAAGATATATCTCCTCTCCCCTGGTCTGGGCCTTCATGGCCTGTTCTAGGATGAACTTACCTAAGTGACTTGTCAGTCATTTTACCAACACGTTTCGACGTTGAATTTTCATCATCAGGCTAATCTGAGGGTATAAAAAAGTAAACTCTAAGGCTGTGTAAATATAAACTGAGACACCACGTTTCTATTTATTGTGGAATGAGGTCTCATTCCTTACAAGGTATTGTTATTATCGGATGCCTTATTCTTATATCTATATCTGTTACGTACACGTTTCCTTTTATAGTTTGTATCTTATTTATATCGATTAAAATTGTGTTTTATTTGTTTTTGATTTTGTATCTTCCCTGTTTGTTTTCTTTTATATTTTTGCAGTGTATTGGTTTCTGCATGTCGACATCTTAAGTACTATCTTTCTCAATATTTTATTTGACTGGGTAGTTACAACTCTGCGTTCTACATTGTCAATCATACGTAAAGTATATGAATATTTATTCTTGCTTGATGTTTGCCTGGAAATTCTATTCCTCCCCGGCTACGCTTACAAAGATATTGCAGGACACTTTATGCTTATTATAAAATGTCTTGATCATGTGCTGCCCAATTTCTCCCTGGAAACCTTGTCACTCAACGATATCATTGCACATTTCACCCAGTGCTACAACACATACATTTTACATAGATCGGTAAATAAGAGAAGAAATAAAAAATAAATAAAATCACACCAAAATATAGTCACCGTTTTGTATAAACATTGTTCTAGTCAGGGAAGTGGTGCAGTACAGTTCGTTAGACAGTATCATTGGAGATCTTCTTCCTCTGTTCTTGATGTATAAGAAGATGCAGACAGCAGGTTCCTCCGAAATGCAGGTATCGGCCTACCAAACTACACAGCTTCACACAGCCCATAGACAGCTTCACAATTATCGCTGTTGGAAACTTACATCTCATAAAGTGCATTTTTATGTCTTCAGTCGCCCGACGTCTAATGAATTTGACTAATATAGTTTGCCTTGCCTTCTACCTCCGTAGAGACGAAAATAGAGGCATTGTATGACAATCATATGATAGGTTTAGTCCAGGTCTATGTTTAGAGCTTACAACAGTAAGGTTGGCACCCCCGTGTGGCAAGCTGCCCGCCCGTTTATAACATATACAGGGAGAGTTTTCTGCTCCATGTTTACCCCTCTCCCCTTCACACACATACAACCGCGTGAGCTAAAAATATTCCCTTATGTTTCGGTTATGAACTAAATTGATTTTTTGTCCAACAGTAGACGGAAGCAGACCTTCAGAATTACGGAATTCGGTACAGCACAAGTAGAGGGACCGCAGTAGACGTCAGTGTACAGATTAAATATCCTAGTTTTCGATATATTCCAATGTCCTGTATGTATGTGCACTAACGTATTATCTTACAGAGTAGGGCGCTTTTGGGTTCAGTGCTTGCTGCAAGTTGATGTTTACTTTCCCTATGCAGCCTTGTCTGGATTAAATATCCAGTGCCATAGGAATTATATTTTACTGTCCAGTGATGTCTTTATTAAATATCTTGGGTATATGGATAGTAGCTGTCACTGTGCAGCACTGTCGAAATTACGCATGGTTGTAATGTTGCAATGAACAGCAACGTTTATTTTCGCTGTCGTGTTCATTTTTGTTTTACATTTAACATACTGCAGTGTCGGATTATATATCTTCAGATGACAGCAGTGTTTAGATCAGTTATTCTGAATGTTTTCGTGTTAAATTCCCTGTGTCTTTTTATATCAGACTGCAGCTTTCAGCAGTGTTTAGATCAAATATCCTTTTTACTTTGATATGAAATTTTCATTTACAGGACTGTCTGGGTTAAACAGCCAGTATTTTCTGTATTTGAATATTATATACCTCAGCGCACAGTAGTTTTTTGATTAGGTATCGCGTACATATGAATACTTAACTTTAACGTACAACGACGTTTCGATTACACATCCCTTGAGTTAGAACACTGGACCTGGATACACTTTTGTCGGTATTACATATCCTGTAAGTCCAGATACTGCCTTCAATGTACAACAATGTCTAGAGTAATTCCCTGCATTATAGACAGGATTTGATTTGTGATTGGCATTACAATATTTTCATCGTATTCTTTCCGTTTATCGTATCGTTTTCCCATCATATTATATCTTTCTTGCATAGGGTGCAGAATATCAGAATTTAAATTCCACGGGACATGAAGCGCGGCCCTCTTCGTGTGATGTCTTTAGTTTAACATGAAGTCAGGGAATACAGGCCTAAACGTCGGAGACTGTTACGCACGACGCCCATGTTTGTTTTGTTGTGCTGGTTTTGTAGATACTGTACCAGAAATTGGACGAGTTGGTGGACGATGGTTTGGACGTTGCTCTGTGTGTCACAGGCAGCGAGAGAAACCCAACCACTCGCCGTCGGTCAGTCGGTCGTACCTTATTTTCCGTACTGCACGCTTTCCTCTCGAGGTGTACTAAATTGCCTAGCCACACTATTGCATGGTCTGTAAGTAATCTAACGAGGGGAAAGCTAATCGAAATAACTAACTCCACAGATCAATGCCCTCTTGAACAGCTACTTTCGCTCAGGTAGCCAAGACCGACATGAGCTCTAACAGCCCGACATTAGTGCCTACTATAAGCAGTCCACCACCTCCCATCCATTTACCCTAACAGGAATTCTATATTTTTCTCCTTTCCACGCAGATATTTTCTCTTCAAGTTTTTGGACCACACATTCGTACACATTTGTCATTTTCCATGAATTTTACATGATTTGCACATACTATGTATCATTTTTTTCTCGATAGCTGATGATTAGTGTAAGTTACGGCGCTTTATAGCAATCGATGTAACAGGCGGCAGCACACAAAGTTGTAATAATGCTATACTTCTAGCTGGCAACAATACGACGGTGTGCACGGTATTGTTAGCCTTGGAGTGTAGAACAACGTCCGTTGGAACACACCGTGCAACGTTTCTACTTTACCGGTCTTTTTTTGCGCCGAAAGACGTTATTCGCTGGCTGTTTGTGTGATCCGAACTTCAGTGTGGGAAGTCTTGTTTTAAAAATATATGTGGAGATCTAACTGGCTGAAACTTGTTACAAAGGTTTGCTCTGGTGTGCAGGTTTTTTACGGTATGTAAAATAGGCTGATTTCTTCTTGATAATTAGGAGGGAATTATCAAGAATTATCAATTATGACAGTTGAATTTATTTTGCGTCCACAGAGCAAGTCATTCCCAAAACTGCTGATACACGCACGAGTGCTGCAAAGATCTGCAAATGTGAAACATTTAAAGGTATCTGTGTCGGTCGGCATGACGACCTTGACATTTAGATTTCGGATGTTATCGCCAGGTGGTAGCACTGCTTATTTTTTCAAACTGTCTTCAGGAACTTTAAATTTCATGGCATCCATGTTCAAATATTTATTGCAACGGACAGTTTATGGTTGGAAATCATAGATGGATATAAGAATTTTCAAATTTCGCGTTTAATTTTAAAGAGATTTGTTTATATAATGTATTAGAGTTCTTCCAACATTTCACAAAAGTGCCGTAACTGAATTACACAGCCAGTCGGTAATACTGCATAGGAAAGGGATCACTTTTTAATATGAAGTCTCTAAATTCTACCTGTGGCTAGAATGTAAAGGTCGCGGATGTCAAAGCCATTGGTGTGTATGGTAACTATTCGGCTTTAAATGGCATGACGCATGATAAAACGGAGGTATAACTCCATGTATTCTTACTCTCAGTTATAGAGGGAGGTGAATGGCACGTCCCTGCCGTTTTAGTCACTGCAATTAACCCACATTAAACATTGTGTAGGAGGTTGAATGGATTCCAGAGCCGGCATGGAAGAATATATCAAATGTTCCTGCTGGGATTTATAGTGACGATGTTGTCTAATTGATTTGATGACATGGCACAAGCATTTGTTGTACTCTTCATGACACCAAATTTGAATGACCGTTAGAACTGACATCAAGTCCGGGTTTATCAGTCAATTTCCTTTTGTGTAAAAACAAATTGGTAAAAGGGCGAGCGAATGTCACTCCGAGATCTGCACCGAACTACAGAGAGCAAAGCGCTATATGGTTTTACATTACACGGAACGACGCGGCACGATACGACACGGCACGGCACGACACGACACGACACGACACGACACGGCACGACACGACACGACAAAAACCAGCGTGCATTTGCATCTACCGGCAATTAATAGACAAATATCTGACATTTTTTATGATCAAAAATTAAACACCCTGTTTCCGGGTTTAATTTGTTTTTGACGGTATTGTTTGACTTTACGTGTTTAAATAACTTTCATTTTTGGTTTTTGGATTTATAACTTTATTATTAGGCGAAGAAAGGAGCGAAAGGTCAAAACGTAATCGCATTTTGGTTCATGAAATGTTACTGAAACCAAAAACTGAAGTAGAATTTGCAACTTTATTTCGCGAACTAATAGATGATGAAATGAAATTTAATATGCATTTCAGAATATCCAGCCAAGAATTTACCATTTTCGCTTCAAAATTACATTGCAATCTCACAACTTCCTATCACATCAAAAATTTATTTATTGTTGTCAGAGATTTAGTGTACTTTAGGAAATGGTTCGTCGAACTTGGTCATCTTTTGGTATTACACACTATTTGCGAGGAAATTGTCAACATAATATAATATAAAATGAAAATATCTCATTTATGCATAAGATAGTAGTAATATGTAGGTTTATGTTATAGAAATAAATCTTCGTGTAAAAGGCATTGCCGGCGTTTGGAGTTGCATCTTCTTCAGTGTCAGACTATGTTATGTCAGGTGACCAACTGTCGTATTAATATTACTTTTTGAAGATTCTGTAGGGTGGATTCGAGTGTTGAAGGTTTTCTTATCTTGAGTATACTGGATGAAAGGATTATTATTGCAGAAAATATTCTCAGTTGTGTAATATGTCAGTTATATAAGCTTCTTATATGATGAACTGGTTTTTGAAAATCCTTGGGAATTTGTTTAAATTATTTTACTGTGGTCTAGTTTTTAAGATATAAAATGCTGTTTGAGGGTTGTTTGACCGTGCATCTTCCTCATGAAATAAAGTGAAATGCCAACTTGATACAACTAGGCAATTTTATTGATGTATTCTTAGCTCTACATGTTTCGGGTACATACGCCCATAATTAGGAGCATTCGATGTTGAGTTTCAGCATATGGTTTTCTGCACCGAGTTTTTGGTTGGGTGGTGGTCTTCAGAGCCGCTGCGTAGGTAGTGTGTACGGTGCGGATGGTGCACGGCCCGACACGGCAGCTGAAGTGCAGGCATCCTGTCTGCACTTAACCTCCAACCAGCAGCAACTCGAGAATCGGACAGCCTATGTGGTAACCAAATGCTAACGTCGTGAGCTCCTGATGATGGGCATTATGGTGCCCGAAACATGTTGAACTTAACATAAGCAGAATAAAGTACTAAGTGGCATCTAGTTGGATTTTATCCTGAATTGATATTCCGTTTCGGATCTGCTTCTGTTGAGAATGGTAAGTCATCACATGCAGACCGAATAGGCCTACTTATTGACAAACCTGATAGTACAGCTGTCTGGAAACTATATCAATCGATCAGGTTCCTTAAGGACACATCCTGAGTTGCACGTCTTCTTTTATTTTCATCAACTGGAAGAGAAATGACATCACTTTTGTGGAGTGGAATTCGGACAGTGGTCGATATTCGTGGCGCCCCTCACATTCACCTGTGCTCAGACTTGCTAAAATTGGAATTTAACTTCACATAAGAACTGATGCTTTGGCGGGGGACTCAGACATTGCATTAATACTGAATGTGGTCTGTTACTATAGATACAGATGCCAACTTGCAATATTCCACAGATGACTCACACTAAATTTTTCATTTTGTCTATATTTAGCTCGCTTGTAATTGTAACGTCGAATTGCTTTCCCGCCAATTCTAACGCATTGTTTAAAATATAAGTCATGGTACAGGATATTATATAAATCCTGGTAGGCAGTTATCGCTTTTCGTGTTCTAAAATACAGTATTTCTTTATAGCTTCACTGTTACGCGAACGTTCTTTCCGTGGTATGGCCCTAAGGTGCTGAATAAGCCAGACGTACTCTTTCCTGTTGCTGATTAATCTCGGCTCTTGGCAATTTTCTAACCCGTCATTCAGCATTAGATGCACCGTATCGTACCTAGTAGTATAAATCACAACGTCTGTTTTATGTGACATTTAAATGGCTTTCTTTTCCTTCTGTGTGCACCACATGTGTGTAGCGACAAAATGTAAAAACTCTGTAGTTTATGTTTGCGTTTTCTGCTTGGTCAGGTTTAAAAGAATTTAGACAAAGTTAGCCTGTTAAATACATTCATTGTCTCATTGGCTTCTATGCCAAAAAAAAAAACCAGAACTTCTGCTGCCCTGAAAATTCAAACAATTTCAGAAACACCTTGTTAAGAGGGATACGACCATTTCCAAGGCAAGAATTGAGGAGTCGAAAAAATGTAATTCTTCGTAACAAAGTAATAACACGTTTTATAAATTTGTTATTCCGAAACGAACAGCGACTTATCATTCTTCACCAATTTTCAGAAAAAAAACAAATATTTAATGAGACAAAAGATTTTTGCTTATTGACGTGACGAAACCAATGGTCGCTTTTCGCAGCTCCACCTCAAAAAATGTCAGAAGAAACGGCCTGCTTATTTCTAGAAATTTATCCGAAATCTTTTTGAATTACAGGGAGGATATCAGTCGAGTTAGCCAGTAGTTTGGCTGGCTTCTCAGGTGTGATAACTTCCTAACTCAAATCACGTGATTTACAACTTGTGTTCTTTAAGTCATTAGCATTTTCAATAAAATGTAACTGACGGTGATTGATTTATAATAACCTATGTAGGTCCGCCAATTATGCGTGTCCACATATAAACAATAACAAAATAAAACTATAGAATAATCTTAACTGCAACCTAGAATCTTAAGGGTTTTTTTTGCAGTAAACGTTCTCTCGTACTTCGCTGCATGGTTGAAGACTCGAAATAGTTATAGAGTTGCGTTTATCAGAAAAAAATCTCCTGTTTGACGTTCAGGTGACCGCGCATCGTGATAAATTCTTAAAATAAAACAAACTAGATGCACTGATTTCTCAACTTTATTTTTGGAATAAAACTCTACATGTTTCGGACAGTTCCTCTGTCCATCATCAGGAGTTTTTCACTAAACACACAGCAATGGTATATGTCATACAGTGAAAAACTCGTGATGATGGACAGAGGAACTGTTCGAAACATGTAGAGTTTTATTCCAAAAACAATTTTGAGAAATTAGTGCCTCTAGTTGGTTTTATTATAAGAATCTCCTGTTTATTTAATGAAATGAACTGCCTTATTATGATCGACGCTTTACGATCTCTCCAGGATTTAAATTCTTAGTCTAGGTTGTTGGTTTGGTGTGAGATATAAGCTAAAAAATATGTTCTAGTTATGTATGAGTGAGTTTTATTGTTTTCTATGAAGACTTAAGAAGAGTTGATTTTCTTCCGATAAGCGACAGTTTTTGTATAAGACTGTAAAGAATGACGCTCCAAAATTCGATTTTTATTTCAACATTACATGTCATTCTGCGTCGTGTTGAAGGCCAGCAGGTTTTTGGAATCCAATCCAACAGCTTTTAGGTGTGAAAGGTTTTATTTTAAATACCCAAAGGCCCTCAAATATAGTTCTACAACTAACTTAATATTGTATGCCCATTGACAGTTTTAAAGAACATTTCTTGACAATATCTGTTCGTAATATTTTGTACGGGACGTCTGGAAGTGCAGAGAACTTGGTAAAACCTCCATTTTCTGAATTTAAAAATATATAATTAACCTGGAATCGCAAAAGCTTTGTTGACCATTTGGGTGGTTATTTAGGAACATCTGTAGCATCCTGAGGAACAGCTACGAAGTCATACTCCAGTTCAGACTGACGGACCTGCATTATACCTGAATTTGTAGTAGTATTGTCTTTTAGAAATATACTGACTGTGTTACTCTCAAGATGAAATAATTTGTCTCTAGTAAACTTTAAACACGAGTTTAATATAGTACTTGAGAATGAGAATTGTGTGCACACAGTTAGGCCCGCGAAACTTACAGATGGAAGGGCAATTATTCCTGTTTAATAATGGTACGGTCAAATTCACGACTGCTGTCTGGTGGCATAGCAGCAGCCGAATACGTACACCGATCATGGGAAGGGGCAGGAAGTAGCGTTGAATGCGGAAGTTACTTACTCACTCCATGGAGCAGTGTCCTTCTTGAGAAGCTAACCGGTTTCCAACTAGTCAAGAAATTCTCCGCATTTTATGGAGCCTGAAATTTCTTTACCGCCTTCACAAGTGTCTGCCACCTGTCCCTATCGTGAGCCAGCTCGATCCAGTCCATACACCCACATCCCACTTCCTGAAGATCCATCTTGTTATTATCCTTCCATCTACGCCTGGCCCTCCCAAGTGGGCTCTTTCTCTCAGTTTTCCCCACCAAAACCCTGTATACGGCCCTCTTCTTCCCCATACGCGCTACGTACTCTGTCCATTTAATTCGTCTCGATCTTATCACCCGAACAATATTGGGTGAGCAGTTCAGATCATTTAGCTCCTCTTTATCCAGTTTTCTCCACTTCCTTACTACATCGTCCTTTTTAGGCCCAAATATTCTCCTCAACACCCTATTCTCAAACACCCTCAGCCTACGTTTCTCCCTCAATGTGAGCGACCAATTTGAATAATAATAATAATAATAATAATAATAATTATTATTATTATTATTACTACTACTATTATTTTGCCTTTCAAAGCTTAGGCTCTCGTTGGCCTTTTCATCAGTATCATCATATTCATCATCATCATCATCGTCATCTTCTTCTTTTTTTCTTCTTCTTCCTTTTCCCTTTCAAGGCTAAGGGACTTGTTGGCCTTTTCTGCATTATCATATTCATCATCATAATCTTCTTCCTTTTTTTACTTCTTCCCCTTAAATCTCAAGGCTTAGAGACTTTCTGGCCTTTTCCCATCAAATTTTTATGTGAACTGATCTTTCCTCCTCTGCGGAACGCCTCTCCCATTTTCATCTTACCTGAGATATAAAAACTCTTTTTCTGTGCATGTCTAGTTTGTCATTATTCTAACATGTTCAAAACATTTTTTTTTATTGTTTTGTTTTCTGTGTTGAGCTGTAGGCCTGTATACTTATTTCTTGCCTTCGTATATCTTGGCACTCGACCTACTGATTCAATTATTTTAAACTGTTCCTGGACAAAAGTCCTGGAATTGCTGTCGTAAACTCGAGACAGCACTGTCAGACCTCTCCGAATTGTTGCAAGACAAGTATAAAATAACATCGTGCGTGAATCTGGAAACTGTGTAGTGACGTCCTCATTGCGAAAATGTTTCTACTTAAAATTTAAAATGCCTCATTACCAGACTGAGCAAAGACAGCGTATTATAAACACAGTGGTTATGTCGAGAGCAGCGGAAGAGAAGAAACGGAGGTCACATTGTTTGTGTGTAATCATATTTCAGTATCATGATTTTTGTATGAGTAGACCACAAGGAAACTGCAGTCGTTACACACAAAGAACGAAATTCGATGACGTAATGAAGTTTTTCCGGGAATTTTCCCAAGTCAGAATTAGCTAAATATGCTCATCCCATTTTTGTCTGTAGACAACTGCAATACATACTCTGAAAACAACAAACTGCCTAGGGTCTTGGTTGACACAGAAGAAGATTTGTCTCTGTCTCGGTTGTCTTTTTGCTGTCCATTACGTAGATTTTCAGGGGATTGTATTGCGGCGCTTTCAGTAACTGGAGACGTACGGCACTTAATTCTGGAGTAGTGGATAAATATAATGGAATGAAAAAATTAAAGGAAACGGAAGTGGTTGTGTTACGGCATTTTGTCGCCATATTCCAAGCGAAACTGAATAAAACCACGAAATACTCAACCAGGATAGCCAAAGTTTCGGCCGCGAGTCGAACCGAGGCTCTCTCTATAACGCTAAACTAAAATTCTTGGTTTATTGCGTTGTGATAGAGAAGGGGAAGAGGAAGTAACTGGAGAGGTGCATCAGCACATGGGGACCTGCATGCATGCTATATTCCCAGTGTAATTATACAATATAATGCAAATAAATGCACAGTACCTAAATTAATATTTTAATTTTTAATTTTGATGTCTTCTACGTGTTTAGAACCCAAGACTGCATCTTCAGGAAGAAGGTAGTATTTGCAGATATGGTATAGTACGTTTTATATGCATCAGTACAAGCAGTCTAGTGGATAGAAGAGTGTGCTCGATACTTTGTGCCTACTAGACTGCTCATACCGATGCATCTAAACCGTACTATACGATTACCGTATATAAACCGTCTTCCTGAAGATGAACCCTCGGATTTGAAACACGTAGAAGACGTCAAAAATTAAAAATTAAATTATTAATTTAGGAAATGTGCTAGTTGAAGAATAAAAGACCAACTTGATGTCACTTGCTATTTTATTTCACTTCTTATGTGCTCAACATGTTTCGGACATTAATATATCCATCCTCAGGAGCTTGTGACTATTCTGTTGAATTACCACATTGGTCGTATTGTTTTTGGTTCGATGTGTGTTGGAGTTTCGGTGTGGTTGGGTTGGAGTGGTATCCGT
>Ga0123357_10004722_pt1 | contig 16110 bp, 12 predicted proteins | sample TergutEmb28metaG_FD_89873 | JGI IMG/M metagenome (GOLD analysis project Ga0123357, IMG submission 89873) | Embiratermes neotenicus P4 segment gut microbial communities from Petit-Saut dam, French Guiana - Emb289 P4 | ecosystem: Host-associated > Arthropoda: Insects > Digestive system > Gut ... | reverse complement strand
TTCTATTCTGAGTTTAAAATGGTCATAACTCCGTAACCGTCCAAAATCGGACACATGTTTATATGAACTTTTTTGATCACAAAGACCTAGGAAATCACCTCCTGCAGTTATGCCCTAAAGTCGTAAAACACCCTGTATGTGTGTATATATATATATATACACACACACACACACACACACACACACACACACACACACACAGAGCACTGCAACACATGATTGAAGACTTCATCCTGGCTGAGGTCTGCAAAATACCAGATGCTAACTCCTTCATTATGTGGAAAGGCACAGATTCTGAACGAGTATCCACTCAAATTTTAAAATTCTGTCAAAGAAATTATACTTCTGTAATATTACAGAGCTGCTGAAGGAAGTGCCATGCAATATTCAAAAACACTCAATAAAGATATGAAATATTTTCTGACAGCCACCTAAGTTTTTCTCTGACTCAATAATCCACGTTTTTCAGGTCTGGAAGCAGTCTAGTTGTTTCTACAAATTCTAATTCCCGGTTTCCTCGGAGGCGAGAGTACACTCCAATACAAATATGATAACAAATGGTTGTGCATATATACACATGTCGAATGGTCTGACAGTGGCATATAAATGCCAAAATATGTTGACATACTGACTCACATGCTTTAAATACTGAATGTTAATGCTGAAGCAGTATACTGCAAAGAAAGCTGGCACTTAAATATTGCAGATCCAACACCAACTGTATAAGAACCTATATTTTTTACAGACAGGAGTGAGATGCAATCCTTGGTAGTGTAGCCTCATCTGAGCCTACTGTACAAGTACCAGGTGCCAGAGAAGTATGTAGCTTTTGTGAAATGATAACAGCACAGGAAAACCAAAGTTCTCAGTGAAAAACTTGTCCCAGTGACAACTGGATGCACAACCCACCCTTCACAGACTATCCTGAAAATGAACCCCAGGAATCCACACACAGGAGCCAGTGCTGTGGCATGTTTTCAACACACTAGAATATTTTTCCTTTTGTGGGTGGGTGGGGGGATTCTGGATGTCACAGATATGCTCCACAGCTAATGACTCCCAGGGCATCAAACTTACTTTCATCCAAATCAGCACGAGGGTTCTCTCTTCTAGTAACAGCTGGTGACAATTTGCTAATGGTATTGCAAGCCACTATGTGGCCTCCCACCGCAGTCATGCCACCCTCTTCTCCTCCAAGATCAAAGTCAAACCGATGCACACATGATACAAAGTCCTGAAACATTCCCGTGAAACTCAATAACCCACTAAAGAAAAATAAACTGCAAATTTTCTGTTTGTTAATCAAGCACAAATAATAAATTGTGTTTACCCAGATATCAGACACAATTTTTTTTGTCAACTCTGGAGAAACTGCAGGTTACCTTACAAGGTTACACTCATTCTGTGATAAAGCAAACGTTTTGGTATCTGTTATGGCTATGCAAATAAAGAAAATTACACAGCCACTGCAATAACTGTACATATTATTCTATTAATCCATTTCCTCTTCTGATATATTGACAGCTGATTTCAATTCAGATGATCTACATAATAAGTTGCTTCAGTTAAAGTATTCTGTAAAAACCATGGGTGACTGTGGTGAAAGGAAATAAACCAATGAAGTGCAGGAAGACGGTAATTTTAAATTAATGGCAATTAAACTACACACGAAACCAACAACTGTGCTATGCCACAGAAATTCCAGGTCATGAAATAAAATGTATGATGTATAAAGAAAAACTTCTTGGTGGAATGATATTTAAATATGATGAAAATGAGTGGATGACAGAGAGCTTCAAGGTTGAATGGCTAAAAGAATTCTGGCACATGTGACCACATTCTTCTTGAGAGAAGAGGAATACCCATATTAGATGCTTTCAAGAGCCATATAGCAGAAAAAGTGAAAAATTAAAATTTCAATTTAAATATACATCTAGTGTGCATACCAGAGGCATGACCTGTCACTACAAGTTCTTCATGTAGTAGTTATCAAACTATTCAAGCCACCTGTTTTGGGAATGCTTCCCCTGATCGGCACCATAATGGCATATGACTGCCACAGTTCTCATTCCTCTGGTCAAATTTGGCAAAACCTCAACCTTCTCCAACCCAGACATCACTTCCCTTCTCTTTTTATCCTTAGGCCCTTCATCAGCCTTTCCAGATATAATTAAAACATGACACCTAAAATTAGACCTAAAAACTGTGATAAGTAAAGTCAAAGTCTGTTCCTTATCATAAAATACCTATACAGTTACTGAGTGAGGCATATGCACAGAGATGGACTAGGTATTACTAAGCAAGTGTAATCACTAATAAGCATGGGAACAACACCGTAATGCAAATGGTTGGTCACAATAATTCTTCTGCAAATAAGCAAAACCACAACGTACAAACCTACAACTGAGGTAGGCCTGCTGTATTGACATCAAGATTTGAGTGTGGCTGATATTAGTGGTTTGGCTGTCACGGTAATTATTAAAAAATATCTACTGCAGCTTCAAAAGTGAATATAAAGCTAACATGACTCACTTCTTAATAATTGCAAACTCCCAGATTTATGAAAACTCTAATATGCAAAACATCTTAAGTTCAGTTCAAAGCCACATTTTAAAAGTTATATTTCAATGTTACTGTACAATATCTGCAGCTTATTAGTGCATTTTGTGAGAAAACCATTCAAAAACTGTCAGTAGGATGTAAATGCTGAAAACTACATTGTTAATAAGAAGTTTCATTCTTCAGTTTACAACAAACAGAATATTCTTCTTGCTCTTACTGGATGACTGAGGAATTGGGGTTCAATCCCCAGCAAGGGCTCATCATTTTTTGTTCTGTATAGCTTCAACGAGTACAATGGGTACTGGAGACTCTTTCCCAGAGGTAAAATGGCTGGGGCATGAAGCTGACCACTCACCTCAATCTAGTTTCAAGGTTAGGAATGCTTGGCACTACATCTCAATTTCCCTGTATTCCTCCACGTCATAGCATTTAACACAGCATGGGGACTTTACTTTTCTTATCCTTTACCACAAGGAAACACATCATAATAGTACATAATCTAATCTTTTCGTGGCAAATGAATTCAACAGAACTGTCTCAGACTAACAGACATGTCACGTGGCTGAACAGTGAGTAAACCAACATTTCAAGAAACATCTCTGTTCTTGTCATCAGTCCACACTTAGTTTTAAATTACATAAACTAATTTAATTAAAGTAATGATATAATTAATTGTTATATTTGTTATACATCAATTTTATTTAGAATGTTCGGTTAATTTAGTTGTATTGACTGAACAGTGGCAACAACATACCATTACTAGCAACATGCTATAACTTGTCTCCTTTCTGCAGGCACATATGTTTATGGCTGTCAATCAAACGTACAAATGTCTCTTGTTTTAAAGTTATATATTTAATAAACATACATTTGCATGTTCCCTTCAAATGGGATTAATAAATCTGGATTACCTGAGATAAAAGAGTACATGCAACTGAGCTCACTGGAGACCTCAACTGCAGCCCAGCAACACAACACCACCCCCCACCCCCCAAAGAAATAAAAAGTGGGACAAATGCAAGTGACATACCTGGTTCAGATAACCATACCCATCAACCCACTCCTTGGACTGGTAACACAGGGCATACATTACAGCACATGGAAGCTTGTTCTTGTAACTGGAACTACTATGAACAGCCCAAAGGTAGCAGAAGTTACGTGGATCATCGCATGGCTCTTGGAACCCAAACGAAATCACTGGCAGGGGATCTTGCATGGTTGGGCTCATGTATCTGCAAACAGGGAACAAGTGGCATTTGTTTCATCAGCAGTAAAATGACATCATTTTGAAATAAAGTTCCAAGCTATCAAATAAGCAAGGTTAAGAACAATGACCAGTGATAAAGTACAAGACCTAACCTGGTAACATAGGAAAAGAGATCAGGTTCATGTTATGGCTTCTCTTCAGCTGCCAGGCAGGACATTCATTCACCAAACATCATAGTAAACGGCACATGTGTAAGATTCAGAGACAACTGAGAAAGCTGTGCCAAGAAAATGGGTCTTTTGCTAGCAGTTGAATGATTATGTAGACCCTATGTGATGTAGGAGAACAGAAGTTCATTGATATGTTGGAGTTCTTCTGGTACTGTACATTTTACACAATGCAAACCAACTAATAAGATCTGGGAAACAGGATAACATGTGACAAATGCAAGACACAACAGCAAATGACCAAATATAGCAGACATAAGTGCAACAACAGCATATAAAAGGCAATGTACAGATACACAAACTGTAAGTAATAATACAACAAACAACAAACCAGTGCAAACTAAATGTAGCCCACAACAAATACAACAAATGTTAGCAGAGCACTTAAAGACAGATGAAGACTTAAAATTACTGCTTACTCCAAGGTCAGATACATGAGGTTCCATATCTGGAAACTCCCAAAACTAAAGCCCGCCACTATGCTGGCAATGCGGGGGATGTACATCAGTGCTGTCACATCTACACGTCGCCTTTGAACACTGACTGTGCTGCTGTCAGGTAATGGCAGTACAAACATCCTGTCTGCCAGAAATGGTTCTGCAATCAATCACCACAGTGCAACAGAACAGGGAAAACATATAACTTGTTGGAATCATAACTCAAAACCTTTACAGAACCCTCATTATCATTAAATAGTACAAAAAATACTTGATCCCAGATCTTGGCAAATCAAAATAAATCTTGTGCAGAAAACTGACTCTCTTAAAGTGTTCAGAAATTACTACTAAGATATTAGATTAATATATAATTAATTCCATAACAAATAAACCAGAAGTATTGTACACCTATGCTCCAAATGGTACTCCTTTAAGTTACAAAATTATGGCTGTAGAATTTCTGACTAGTAGTCAGATACAAACAAGCTGATCCAATCCTAGTACAGGGGGCACAAAGGGCCCATCAATTAAGGCCTAGGTGCATCAGGACCATAACTGCTAAAACCCAATTTCAAATCAATCAATCCTAGTACAGACCTCCACTTAAAAAATGCTTGAATCTTGATCAAAGGTAATTCTATATGCAGCTTTTTAAAGTAGTTATTCAACAAGCATGTCAACTGCCAAGATTATACAGTGATGGTGGTAAATTAATAAAACAAAAAGTAGTGTGCATCAATAGAATAATACTGACCCGGGTACACCAACATACTCAGATAAAAATTTGTCCCAATAACACTTTGTCCACCACATATCCCACACAGAATGGCCTCTCCAACAGCTTTAAAACCAACTTCCTATCCACTGCATGGGCCAGGAGCGTAGTGTGTTCTGATATGACAATCGTCATTAAATCATAAAATTATACAATAATGCTGTGGTTAAAATGTTGTATGTAGCTCTTTTGCAAATATGCAGTAAACACACACCATTTATCACTATCCGGTACAGGTGTGGGTTGAGAAAGCAGAGTTGGTATAGCAACTTGCTATGGACTGGATGGTCCGGGGGATCAAATTCTGTTGGGGGAGAGATTTTTTGCACCTATCCAGACCAGCCCTGGGTCCCACCCAGCCTCCTATACAATGGATATTGGGTCTTTCCCAAGGGGTAAAGCAGCCTGGGTGCACTGACCACCCACCTTCCACCTAGCCCTGAAGTTAAAGAAAGAGTAGAGCTATACATCTACTCCCCCTCTGGGCCTGCATGGCCTGTTCCAGGGTGAATTTTACTTTTCCCTTTATCAGGAACATGTAACAAACTTCATACAACAGAATCATGCTTCCGAAGATGACTGTCATTCTGATGGTCAAAAAATTCCTAATCATTTACAGAACCAACATGTTTGTTACAATATTCACACAAGCGACCACTGGACTAAACAAAAGTCAACAAAGTCTCATGTCCTGCATGAAATTTTGTAACACGCTGTTTTATTAGAGCGAGTATTAGGCGCCTGACAACCTTCCAAACTAGAGGGCCACTCCTGACTCTGAGATTCCTCATTCAGTATATTCTCATATTTTCCACATCTGATCTCTGTGCATCCATCTGCAAATTCAGGATACGCCACACTGTGATAACAAGGAAACTACTTAACTTGGACTTATTACATCCATTCAAATTGTCAGGAAATATGAATCCAGCAACACATCATCACATCCAAGACAACATGGGTCTTCAGTAATGAAACCTTATATCTCAAACTCCTAGTTCTAGCATTCAGCTTTAAGTACTTACCACTTACACAGAAGTAGATATTTATAACATAAATAATATCACGTTCTTTGGATATGTTTTTGAAGAGGTTTGTAATGTCTGTTCAACAGCATATACAAATTATGCTTTGTTCTACACTGTCACGGTATTTATGTTAAAACACAGGCAGGTCTCACGTAACACAATTTCTTTTTGTTTCACTTCAACACAAACTGAAAATTTACATCACTTTTTGAATTTAGGTGATAATTTTCAGTTTAGTGCAATGTGGCACAGACCATCAATGGCCACGCTTTTCTTTAGCAGGAGGCAAGCAGAAAACGATGTCACTGTCACACTATCAGTCACATGAGGATTGATTACATTGGTGATATAATCGTGCAGCTCGTTTAGTTTCCTCTTCTACAGCATTCGCTTTTCTTACCAACATGAGCGAGAAAGTAAAATCTGCATCACTTAGTGCAATTAAAGTGAAAAATCGGCAAAAGACAATCGGTATTGAAGAGAAATTGGTCATAAAAAGCTGACTTGAGAAAGATGAGTGAATTGTTGACATAATGTTAGACATGCTTGTAGAAGTGTATTTGCGATAATGTTGACAGAATTAAAAAAAGTGCTAAGTTAGGAACTAAAGTGTTTGTTTGTGTAGCATGACTACCACAGTCCTATCAGAAAGAACTGTATCAAAAATTAAGGATGTGAATCTCTTACACTTTTACGGCATTAGAAATAAATAAATATATTGTACTGAAATGTATGAACACTGTATAAAAATGAACATATACTGTATATACAGTACATTTAGGCTCTACAGGTCCATATGTCAACTAGTGGTAGAGTCATATGTTATACAGGATGGGGTTGTCAACTCCTAGGAAATGCATGGTTTAAATTGGAATTTCGTGTTCGAGTTGCATGATTTCAATTTGCATGACATTTTTCAGGAATGTAACCCTGGCATTAAATGAGATCTGCCTGTATTACAGGAAATATGCTGTCACAGTCTCCACTGCATGATATTTTAACATTTTAACTGCACTGCTCACCAGAGATACAGGTATGCCCTACCTACAGGAGTTCTGTAACTTTGATAGGTACCTTTTCATGCATCTCAGAGAAAGAATCAATTTTGCAGCTCTGCACATCCCCTGTGTAACTTGCATATGTAAATGTAAAAAATTTATTACTGGGTTCGTTACTAACACTGATTTAAATGCTGACTATGTAGCAACAAAGGTATAAGGGTTATGAATTATAAACTAGATGTAAATGGAAGCATCCAACACTGTCTTCAAGGTAAAAATCAAGCAATTACTTAGCTAGAAAACCATGAAAAACCTCGCACTCCTCAGTGCTCTTATTTACCACACAGGAAAATAAACACTACAAAAGCAGAACACCAACAACTGTACAAAAACCTATTATACAGAATCACAGTAATACTAACCATTCAACACCACACACAGATGGTCTCCAGTTCTGGCAGCATAAGCTCGTTTATATTCCAATGTCTCTTGGTCAGTTTCATGGACACTGATAGGCAGAAGCTGGCAAGCATGTCGTTCATCTCTCAAGTCAGCACAACTTCCCATGCTCAGACCTGCACATACAAAAATTACTGAAGTACACACAACCTTATGCATTCTGTACCATCCCAAGCACTACTATTTAAAACCCTGTGGAGAAATGACACATACGATGTACACTAAATCTGTTAATTAGATACGTGCAGCAGATTCTAAATCTGTCAGCCATATTTACCTCAGCTTCATGACATACTGTGAAGTACTTTATTAAAAAAGTAAAATCTTTATCAATTATACTGAAATAAGACTCCCTGTGTACTTGCTCTATCTCTTATTTGTACTGGTGCATTTTCCTTAAAAAAAAAAGTGGAAGTTTTAGAACTGCATTCCAGTGACTCATACATAATTGATAAGTCATTATTAATGAAATCCAGTAAAAGATGCAAGCCAGAAGTTTACAAATTGGCTGCATGCAGCACCAACCAGATATAATGCAACTGCACACCACCAGGTACCAACAAGTTACATTATTATGAATTACTGTGATGAGTGTCACTAACAAATGTGATCTGTGCTGCTAGCATCTATTGTATCTGTGTTGGGTGTGTTCAGCAATCACTGTAGTCCAGTGACGTGGAACAGGGAATTTTCATCAAATTTTGTTACAACACTGAGCACTCAGCTTTGAAATTTTATGACATGATTAAAAAAAGCCTTTCATGATGAAAACATGAGTATAACACAAGCCTTTGAATGGTACTCATGTTTCAAAAGTGATAAAATTTCAACTCTGGGTTTTAAATGTTCAGGTCGCCCATCATCAAGCTGCACTGATGAAAGAGTCGAAAAAAAGCATCAAGTCAGATGGTGCATGACAAATGATGTTTTTAACATTCTGGGTCTATCATACATTACCTGCCAATATATATTAACTACAATTTAAGCAAATTGCAGACTACTTAAAAATTTGAGCCCAATCTGCTGAATGAAGACCATAAACAAAACCACATAAAACCAACTGTGCACAATGACCAACAAGATCAGGCCAAAACGGACAGAAACGTCATCTCTAAGCTCCTGTCCCCCAAGATAAATATCCAGTCAAAGGCACAAAGATTCAAGGATATCACAGAGATTCAACTTGAACTTCAGGTGGTGTTGACAAACATCACAAAATGGGAGATCCACAGATGCATCCAGCAGTGGAAGAAGTGCTGGACCTAATGTATAAGCTCCAAAGGGCACCACTTTGAAGGGGACAATAGTAACTTGTAAGCAAGGAAACCCTAAAATCATTATATGCCCCCATTCCAAAAAATTTGGCTTGCACCTCGTGCATGCTTGCTCTCTTAACATTTCCAGATGCTACACAACTCTGTTACTTTTATTAAACTAGAAGACCTCATACACAGATACATAACTAACTGGAAGTACAACATATTGCACTCCAAAATAATTCCAAACCTCCAGTGGTTTTTTACTGATTCTAGCTGGTAAAATGTTCTGTGAAATTATTACATATGAAAAGTTGTACTTTTCATGTGAAAATATACCAGAGCTATATATACACATTTTCTTAACTAGCATATTCTTACATAGTACATTTTCTCCTGTTCTGTAAGTTATAAGTCATATTCTGATTTCAGTCAATTTTTGTGCAGTACATCACCAACATACAAGTAATTGTACACTTCCACACAATGGACAGAGTGTTTACTTTTATGCAACACAGTACTATTTGACTGTGCACACAGATGACACAAAAACCTGAACACAGCACACACAATCCCCCAGTGCTTCGACGCATCACTGGCCTACCTTCATCACAATTTATCCGACAGAGATCCATCAGCATTATCTGTCCACCAGCAAGGCCAACTGCAAGCACACCAGTCATAGAACTAAGGAGTTGTGGAAGAGGATAGCACCCTTCCGATCCACAATCTACTATACTCACAGATGTCACCTACAGAAAGAAAACAGTCTATAATGCAAGTAATCACTTGTCCCCCAAATGTAAGTTTCACATATACATATGAATGATAACTGAAGAGTGTGTTCAAACCTCTCATGTCATTCACATGAATACACCAGACTTTTCAGACACAGAGTTCAGACTGCAGTAGTCTTCTGGAAATGAGAAACCAAATTATCACTACAATGATTTCTGCAGTGCTCTTCTCCATATATTGCCTACTTTAATTTTATTTTGTATTTATATGACTCTGAATTTTATACTATTTTATTTCATTCTTTTCCCCTTACTGTTTACCTTCTTGTCTTTGTTAATATTTACCTGCCTTCTACTCATCCACCATCATCTGCACCTGCTCCCAACTCCACTATTTTCATACAGATTCAACCACAGTGAAAGCCCCAGTTTTCCCTACCCTACATCAAGACCTACTCTTCCAGACTCAGCTTACTCTTCTGTTCTAAAAATGGTGGCACCAAATTCCTCCAAAGTGTTGGTATTGCTACATCCACTAGACGGCATCAAACCCAGAAGGCAGTAAGCACCAGTCCATGCCATAAAATATCTCAACAATCCTCTTGTTAGGGTACAGTGTACCTTTGCAACCAATAGTCAAACAAGTCAAGAATCAAAAAGTAATAAGGATAAACAACAAAAGAGGAATTTTCAAAGCACAGCATTATTTAATAATGAAAACGTAAACATGCTCAACATTAAGATTTTAATAAGCTATTATCTTATATAACACTTACAAAGTTATTAAAATGTAAATCTCTATAAACAGAAGTTGTAATCCAAAAATTAAAGATCTAGTGCATTGTTAAATTGAAGTTCACAAACCTTGGAAGGCATCTGCACAGCACGTAGAACCTTCGATCCTCGTATGTCAAAAACACACACCATTCCTCCATCCAATTCACATTCCAACCCCACAACAAACTGCGATACACGTCCTGAACCATCATTGCAGGGCAACTCTGTGACGCAAGTTACTTTAGTTCTTGAATGGTGCAAGGCAGCTCCAAATGTCCATGCAGCTACTTTGGCTCCGTTTGTGGTACGGATTACTTCAAAGTTTGGGCCCCAACTCAGCCACGCATATTGAGTATCTGTTGGTTTAAATAAGATATGCTGTTGTTCACAGACGTAACTGTACTGACACCAATGATTCAAGTCAGACATACATCTAGAGATAACGCATCATGTAACAAAAGTAAACTGAACTGGTATGTGTTATGTTTTACCTTTCAGAAGTCCTCCTTTAAGAGCGCAACATTGCTCATTTTGACAATCTTCTGTCCTCAAATAACTTGTAACAGATGCGGGAAATTTTACGACTTTACATATTGCGTTCGGTGCTTCTTCCAACTTCATCTTGTTTTCGTTCGCACTATAGTACTCGTAACTAGCTAGACATGAACATAAGACTGATATTGAACGGACGTTACTTCATAGGTTATGTTCGAACCTGGGCAATATTATTTACCTCAAAGACGAAAAATTTGCAAATGTATATTCACTATTCATAAAATCGGTAAACACTGTTCATCTAGACTGGAAGACTGTATGCAGCAATCTATTGTGCTGAAACATTTTTGGTAATTCTACACAGTACTCACACCACCAACAACGCACATTTTATATAACACCGCACTCAACATCCTCCAACGCGTTTTTTTTATTTACACATTTTTTCACCTCGGAACGCAGGACGAATGGTGGGGCGCGTTGCACACAACTGCTCGGCTGAACACATGGATCATACATAAAAGGGTACCTCACGGAACTCTTTCGTAATTCTTGCTCCAGCTAAGACAAATTAATTGACAAAATTAGATTATTCACACCGCGGCGGAAACACGAAATCATGAAAACGTCAATTAGTAAATGAATATCGGGTAGTGGAAATAAATCAAAGGTGTTGTCTTTCTGAATAAATAATTTGAAAATGACGAAACGAGATTGTTACCAACAACAGAGTTACTACTGAGGATCCAGAACAAGAGAAGCATGTGGTGAGCGCAGCATTTATCACAAAACGTATGGAACCTATTGCTCAGTTTCTGAAACAACCAAATCCGTAGCTTTGGCAACGACAGTCAATGCGGCATGAATGGGGCAGATTAACTCCTAAATAACACACATTTAGTGCCTGCCGAAAGAGGCATGTTAAGACGTGGACGCGTCGTCGAACTGGAAACCAAAGTAGAAGACAAGTCATTGGGATCCGTGATCTACAACAAATGAGAGCCGAGTGAAACATACCCACCATGTGTACTCACACTGACCGGTATTCATGGATCATATAGCAGAAGAAGCCAATACCGGAAGTGGGATTTGGCATTTGATACGGATGTCCTACGACAACAACGGACCTGGCGGAAGGAAAGTACTCTTCCCGCAAATGATTAATTTGGTATGGTGGGAGAGGGGAGTGTAATTTTGTGAGTTGATTTGACTTAAGAACGTAAATCTTGCGAATAGTACTAAAGAGATTACTGTTATAGAAAATGGATTTACTTGGCTCAATTTTAAATTCCATGGACAAACCGCCGTCTCTGAGCAGCAAAGAAAGGAGTCTGATGAAAAGTAAGATTCCAACGTAACCTAACATTTGAAATAGGGTTAGGCAGTACTTCGTGTGTAACCATTAAACTGCAGGTGATTCCTATAAACTTGAGAGCAGAGAATTTTTCTCCCTCATTAAGCATGACGTTCATTATGTCTGAATATATGACTTGAAGTTCAGGTACGTAAATAGAAATGAAGTATTCGAAAGGTTTGGATGTTTTCGGAAATATTTCTACAATAGCACTTTCGATAGCATGATTCAGTTTACATGTAAGCGTAACTGCACTTGGCAAGCCAAGTCACTCTAAATGAATTTTGATAAGATTAGTTGTGGTACTAGGAGATACTTATAGCTTCACATTGTGGTGTTAATGTGTGTATGCGCGTTCGTGCAGCCATCCGTTTGTCATACTGGTGTTTTTTTTTTTTTTTTTGCCATTTTAGAACAGAAAGAAGAGGTTTTGAAAAAACAGAGGGCAGAGAAAGAGAAGCTTAAGACTTTTAGGGAGCAAGTAAGTATAATACTATACTGTACAAGTTGAACGTTGTTATAAGCCCTTCGTGAAAAATACCACGTTAGTGTTAGGATAAGCTTATATAATCTCATATTTCAGATTGAAGAAAATATTAACAAGTTCCTACAAGATGAATCACTACAGAAACAGAAGTTTGAACCTATGGAACAGGTCTACAGAAGCATTGTGTATGTACTGTGGTTCCATTTGAATAGTGTATGTGTTATAACCAGATTGTGTGAGAGTTTAGTAATTGCCACAATTATAACAAAAAATATATGATGGGCATTTAATTGAACGGATATTGTAAATGTTATTATTTTTACATGCAGCTAAGTGGATATTAAGTTAATGCATTTTGATTATCAGTTCTCACATATGTGCCAGTATCACCACTGTTTCAAGCTAAAAATCAGAAAGATGGTTTTATGGAATCCATGTTGAGGATATGCATAGATGTAGTTTTTAGTAAAATTGATGTAATAAGAATATGGATGAATTACAACGTTCCAGTCTTTTGCAGACATGATGTGGCAGAGGTAGCAGGAGTCCCAGCATTTTCAATAGGTGAGGAAGGAGTAGACCGACATGTGATGATTTTTAAGCGGGAGTTTACCCCAAGTGATGATGAACTGGCAGCACTGAGACGTGGGGAGGAATGGGACCCTGAAAAAGCAAAGTTGTTGGCTCAGAAGGTATATTTTTTTTCTTCAGAAAGACTAAAACATGGTATATGGGTCAGATAGTGGTGTTTTCCCAGAATTATTATGCATGGGAGAGAGCTACTGATATCAGTGGGTAAAGCAACAGTAGCGTATCCATTACTAGATTCGTATGTGATTCAAGACTGATTTTTTTTTTAGAATATATACTGACATTTTGATTTTCAAAACATTTTTTATTGCTGAGTCATGATTCATGCCATTTGAAATTAGTAAATATGTTTCTTGTGAGGCCAGTCTTGGACATATATTGTAAGCTCATGTAGAAAAGTCTAAATAATTTAAAATTAGTATTGCACTCATGAAAATTTTATGTCCCTATCTGTAGTCACCTGGATACTTCATTAGGTGTGGCAGATGAACTGATGCACACTGACACTGATTAACTGGATTCTGCAAAAGATCCTAAAAATATTTTCCAACTCTAATAAGCTGTCTCAATTCATATTAGTAAGGTGACCTGTGACTTTGAATGCTGGTTGCAGCAAGAACTGGAAAGGAAACAAGAAGAGGAATGGGCACAGAAAAAAACAAAAGATTTTGTTCCCAATTCCAACTACAGAGAGAAATATGAACATCTGATTGGTCGGGAGGCAGCAAAGGAAGCAGCTAGAAAAACACAGACCAATAAACTGTATGGCTTTGGTATGTTATTGAAAATTGAGTTCTTTTTCACTATTTCATGGCAAGAATGACAAACAGTAAAAGCCTTTGGAATATTTTTGGAATTTTTTGCTGCTTTGAATATCATTTATGAATTTAGAATTAATTTACACTGTAGACTAAAGTTTTAGAGTGACAGCCTGTGGAGTATAAGGGACTATTTATCAATTACCAGTTGAAGAAGCAGTCACTGTACATCACACTAGTATTTTAAGTAGGTTTTTCATAATTATCAGCAGCTGCATAAGAAGCCATTCTATGCAAAGGCAGCTCGAGGTTTATTGCTGGTAGTGGCATTTTTGAAATTTTCATTTTTTTCTAAATTGTTCAGGATATCTTTGGGACACATTCAGCCTTCATTTCAGTAGGTACTGGTCACTTAAGGTGAAACAACAGGGAAGCAGAGAAGGCATCTGTCTTTCTTAGGGTCAGAGAAAGTGCAGAACTCTACTTTCATACCTTCAGTAAAAAAATGGCATTCAGGTACCTTTATACGTAGATACAAATGCATTACGCCTCACATAATGATTTAGATTCACATTACCAGGTCTCTACTCCTAGTAATTATTAAAACTTTATTCACAGTGCCAAGTGAAAACAAGAAAGATGTCCGGTCGATTGAACAAACACTAGCTGATATTCAGTCAAAGAAGCGTCAGAAAGTGAGCCATAATCCAGTACCAGACCGCACAGAATAAATGCACTCTTCCGTACTGCAGTGTGTTAGAATTCTTTGGTAGTATGTGTATATGGACATGTTTTTTCTACCAGATATTTAATGATGCTGTATACTGCAGCACTGTTCTGACCCTACTATTCCAGTAACAGCAATAGACAAAAATGCATGATAAAAATTCCTATAGCACAGAACCCTCAGAAATTAACTGGCATTGGAAGAAACCTTACAACTTTAGATGTCTCATTAAACATATAATGGTGAAAATATGTTTGCAGAGATTTATGAACTGTACGTACTGTTTTACCATCCAGAATGGCCCTGGGGCCCACCAACCCCCATCTAGCACCAAGGTTAAAGGAGGAGTAAAGTGTACCTGTACTCTTCCTCTGGGCCTTAATGGCCTCTCCTAGGGTGAAATTTAGCTTTACCTTTGCATACTGTTCTACAAGACAATATACATGTCATGAAGAAATAGCAGTAAGTTTTAATGTTCCTCTTACAAGTTTCAGCCAGGCTGGGCCATCATCAGAGAGAACATGTAAAATACAAAGTAGAAAATGACTTAAGTTTTACATTAAAATTATTGAGGAGCAGGGGTAGTGTAGTCAGTACGATGACTAGTCTATGGGCTGGACAGCCCTGGGTTTAAATCATGCCAAGGGCAAGACATTTTTCCTTTGTCCAAAACATCCACATCCACTTGGGCATACCCAGCCTCTTGTTCATGGGTTACCAGGGTGCATTACAGAATGGTAAAACAATGAGGGTGTGAAGTTAACCACTTGCCTGCAACTAGTGCAAGAGGTAAGAATGAGTGTATCTGTACCTTTTTAAAATTAATGTTTAAAGTCAGCTGACCTATTACAGAGTATAAATGTGCATTCCTTTATTGCATAAATGTGTATAAAAATTGTGTATAATCATTTTTGCTAGGCTAATAAGGAAACTGATATTTTCCAAGAACAATGTAAGGATATGATCAAAGGCACACAATTTAGAAGAGATAATCGACACATATTGTACCACTGAAACAAATTCCTGTACTGATATATCAATGGAACTTCAACTTATAATCAAGTAATATTGTACACCATTAGGCCACCCTACTTTATCAGCGAGAATATTTAAGACTGGATATAACTGGGATTTTTTTATGTAATCTGGGCAGTATATTAACCCTTTAACATCCAATTAAATCTATCCGCACAACAGCAGCTTGCCGAGATTTTTAACTTGGGATTTTACTT
>Ga0123357_10004721_pt1 | contig 16111 bp, 13 predicted proteins | sample TergutEmb28metaG_FD_89873 | JGI IMG/M metagenome (GOLD analysis project Ga0123357, IMG submission 89873) | Embiratermes neotenicus P4 segment gut microbial communities from Petit-Saut dam, French Guiana - Emb289 P4 | ecosystem: Host-associated > Arthropoda: Insects > Digestive system > Gut ... | reverse complement strand
GGGGTCTGCGGTGTGCCGCCTCTGCCAAGTACATACACCAGACGGCTGGCACACGGTCGGGAGGGGGGTCTGCGGTGGGCCGCCTCTGCCACGTATATATACCAGACGGCTGGCACACGGTCTGGAGGGGGGGGTTTGCGGTGTGCCGCCTCTGCCAAGTACATATACCAGACGGCTGGCATACGGTCTGGGGGGGGTCTGTCTGCGGTGTGCCGCCTCTGCCAAGTACATATACCAGACGGCTGGCACACGGTCTGGGGGGGGGGTCTGCGGTGTGCCGCCTCTGCCAAGTACATATACCAGACCATACTGCGTCACACTCACCTTTATTTTCATAAAAATTATAAACATAATATAGAAACAAAGTATCATTAATAATTCAACTCCTTACGGAAAACTGTATCAAGAGATCAAAGTCTGTCTGTCTGTCCGTCACAAATACGTTCCTACTGATGTTCACGAAATAATGTTTTCACAAAAAGTAAGGATTTGAAAGGAGGCGATCCTAACCTTTATAACACATCCCGCCGTTCGCTCGGGCAAACTAAGCTGAACTAAGACCATGTGACGTCACGAAAAGCGCTAACCTTGTGTGAACCCGACGTACTGTGGACGGACAAGAAATGATATCGAGACAGACAGACAGACACGCTGCTATCGATTATGACCGACTGAGCATCGAACTGTATGGGGAATATGAATTAATTTCAGACGCTTGGGTACAAATGGTGAAAAGTAATGACAGACAGACAGACAGAGAGACTAACTGTCAGGAGCAGAGGCAACTCTAGATTTGTGCAGACTGCGGCCTTGTGGCTCCCACATCAGAACCACATCAAACCTCAGGGAATGCTACATCAGCCTTACAGCTGTTATGGCGAGCACAGTGCGACCTGCATCAGTATTCTACTGAAATTAACGCAGCTTGATTACGGCGCTACTGTTGCTGCATTGCCGGCGTCATTTCTCTTGTAAATCACACACTGCCCACCGTATACCAACACCACTGTACACCGATACATACCACTGTCTACCGATACATACCACTGTATACCGATGAATACCACACCGTGTAACAATTACTGCACCACTGCAGACCACTTCTGTTCTGCAAGCCCTGACACGCACTGGCAGTACAACCTCGTTACTGCGTGGTCATTAGAAAGACATACGAAAACGAAAGAAAACCTAAAAGGCGAAGATGAGTTGAGACCAATGCATGAAACAACCGACGTTTCGAGAACCGTGTCTGTCCGCGCCTGACACTGACATCCGTCCGCATCGTGATGTTCCTGCCCTAACCCTTGTCACACAGCTGGTGGCGACAGAAAATGGTTAGCAGACGGAGTCAAGCACCCGCTCTCCTGGGTCCTATTCTGCGTTCATCAGCATGCTGGTTATAGGAGACCACGCCTTGCTCGGTATGCAGCCACCGTCAGCCTCTGTTCAAATTTCTTGTTCCAGGTGTATTTCAACTGCTAAGCAGACATCTGTACCAAGATGGGAAGACGGCGGTGGCAGAACGTCACTGCGGCACAGCAGTATCAGCCATCACAGAACATCAGGATAGGAGGACCGCTTGGTATGGGAAGGAGATACAGCACACCTGAACAACAGAACTGTTGCTGAGCGGGGCCTGGTGAACTTGGATAGGCCTACTGGGAAGTGACAAAGATGTAGCAGGGCATGGAGGATAATGCATATCGAGGTCGAAATGTGACGATGCGGGGAAATGGGGGTACAGCTCCATCCATTCTGAACCTCAGCACTAGAGGGAAGGATCCCACAGTACCCTACTGACAGGAGAATTAGTGCGATCCACAGCCGGTCTGAAGGTGCTGTAGCAGGGGCAAAAACCTTTGCTTTGCAGGAAAACGAAACGCCTCTATTTCTCAAAGATTTATTTTAAATTTACTTTCCTAGCTAATCTGTAGTTTTGCCACCGTTCGTACGGACTGCCCTTCAAACATTCGTGAATAATGCTGGTGTTGACTTTCGAGCCACATAACATCTCTGGCTTGCCGCAGTACGCTTACACACTCAAGCGTGTACACACATACATACACGTACATTTTTTTCTTTAGAAAGAAAGAAAGAAAGGTCTGTTGCATGTAATTTTCTAACGATCTGCCAAAGAATGCAGCTCTGTCCCGTCTGCAGCACATTATAGTCATTCAGAGGATCGCTGCACAACGGTTCTAATCCCAAACACAAATCACAACCCATTCTTTCTACACAAATGTACACATTCGTGACCTTGTTTCAACTGCTTGCATAAGCGATGTGTCACTTTGCCTTGCCAAACATCCCACGTGCACTTCAAACACACTGCATAACATACAGTTATGGAATCGCTGAACTCAAGCCCCGTCAACTCCTACTTCCTATGAGTCTCGCTCATTAAACACTATCTTGCGTCATGACGTGTCGCAATGTGAAGAACGAAACGACAGCATGGAGAAGATCGTTGTTGTGCAGCTAACAGTTCCTCAGCCACTCAAGAAATTTAACATTTTAGGGCGCCCACAGATTCATTACCGTATTCACAACAGCCCGACACCGGTCCCAATCCTCAGCCGAATTAACCCATCCTGTTTCATTAAGTTCAGTTTTAATAATATCCTCCTGTCTCCGCCTACAACTACAAAGCAATCACTGTCCTTCAGACTTCCCAACCAAACCCCCCTCCCCCGCGCGTGCCACAGTCTTTGATTTGATGGCGGGATGATGTTTGGTGAGCAGTACAGATCACACAGCTCATCAGCACATCCGACTGCTGAGCAGTGCAAATCACAAAGCTCATCAGCACATCCGACTGATGAGCAGTACAAATCACACAGCTCATCAGCACATCCGACTGATGAGCAGTACAAATCACGCAGCTCATCAGCACATCCGACTGGTAAGCAGTCCAGATCACGCAGCTCATCAGCACATCCGACTGGTGAGCAGTACAAATCACGCAGCTCATCAGCACATCCGACCGATGAGCAGTACAAATCATACAGCTCATCAACATATCCGACTGGCGAGCATTCCGGATCACACAGCTCATCAGCACATCCGACTGGCGAGCAGTACAGATCACGCAGCTCATCAGCACATCCGACTGGTGAGCAGTCCAGATCACGCAGCTCATCAGCACATCCGACTGGTGAGCAGTCCATATCACGCAGCTCATCAGCACATCAGACTGGTGAGCAGTCCAGATCACGCAGCTCATCAGCACATCCGACTGGCGAACAGTCGAGATCACGCAGCTCATCAGCACATCCGACTGGTGAGCAGTACAGATCGCGCAGCTCATCAGCACATCACACTAACAGTCCAGCATCCCATGGTACCGTCTCCGACCGTCAGATTTTTCGGTCTCCAAGCCCGCAGTCCAGTAAATTATATTTACTTATCCGGCTAACTCTGCGTTACTGGGTTCAACAAAAATTCAAATCTACAACCTAAGGCTTCTATGACGACTGCAAGCAACGTAACTGTCTCAGGCTGCAAGGACGGACAGGGTCTCGAAACGCTGGTTTATTGGCTGTTCAACCACTTGATATCGCTGGTAGCCCGGCAGAGTTTCACTATAAATGCACATATTTAGCTTCACATATATATGAAATTGCATCGAGGTTGGAAGCATTCATAGGCATACGGTCGTGGACTTGCATCAGAGTGGCGAGATAGGATGGGTGGGCAATAACCAGGAAAGAAGGAGGAAATTATATTAAAGTGACCTCATGTGGAAACAGATGAACTAATGACTAACTTTCAGCAGTGCGGGATGGCCGGTTATTTCATAGTTTCGGCTGAGATAAGAGAAGCAGGTTTTAATTATATGATTGAAAGTTGGTTAGTTCGTTGGTTTCCGAACTAAATATGATGCATACCGGAAGCAACGCAAGTCTCGAGACATCACCAACACCGCCCATCACGCTGGTCCATGTGGCCGTGCGTATGTACGGGACTACACTTCCTGTGCTTACTCAGGGCCCATATTTTCTTCCTGTCGCCTGCTCACAGGTCATCTGTTAGCATACTTATCTACATAAGCAGACAAAAAGTAACGTCGCCCTAACTGGGACAGTCAGAATGTCAGGAAACGTCTAGATATGAGTAAGAATGCGGGAAATGAGCGTGACCTTGAAAGCTGCTGTCCACGCCCACCCCCCGCTCCCCGTCCCCCAAAAAATCCGCACAATCTCATCTCAGGAGATGCACTCACGAACAATATTTTGAGCTTCTGTCGCACAGAAGACGCGTATCATCAACCAACAGTCGCAGTACGCAATTCAACACAGTTAACGGATGCAGTCAGTGTCATTACTTTATCTCTCAGGACATTCTACGCTAACGGTATTACATTATGCAGCGTAAGGGTGCAATGTGGCGTTATACGGTCCTTCGAATTGTGAAGTGGGTACGATATGAAGGGAAGTGGTCGTGGTGTATTCTAAAACACTTTTCCGGCACTAAACTGCAGACTCTGGACACGTCGCATACCGTGGACAGTTCCAGTCGATACCACGGAAGTAATTCTCAAGTCTTGAAGTGTCCGTCTTCACATTCTGTGTGTCCGCGTCGGACATAACGAGTCCACATAACCAGTTCGCTTTTATAAGAACATGCGGAATCCCACGTGCAACCACCGGCACAAGACACTGCATGGTCACAACTGACCACATCAAGCTGCTCAACGTTAGCAATGCCGAAGCAGTACGGACGGTGGCGTGAAGTGGGCCAAGGTGCCCGCTCTGTCACCTGGACGGAACAAGCAAAATAACAAGAGCGTCAGTCAGGCCGGATGTCTTCCGCATGCGACAGTCGCGTGGCCGACCGGTTTAAGAAAAGGGAGTGTTAATGAAGTGCGGGTGTTAATATGGCAAGGAGTGGGGAGTGGTCTGGACAGCACAACATTCCGTGTGCCGAACTGCACGACGCCTGCAGCGTGAGTGTCAGTGCGCCATCTGTATCCAGCTCACGAGCTTGGTATTTGTCACACCTCCGGGCCAAGAAATGCCCCGCGGTCGTTGTTGAGCTACTCACGTAGGATTTATGGAAAATGAACATGGCGACTTATGGGAATTGAGTTTGTGGAGGAGAGACAGACCGTCAGACCGACACGGACAGGATCAAGACGAATGGCCGAAAACAACCAAGTAGTTCAACGGAAAACGGATTGCAACACACTGTCCAACGGCAGCACACTTTCACTTGGACAACACACAATAGACGCGCACAAAAGAACCGCAAACGAACCCAAAACTGCACGTGCAGTTCAACAAAGCAGTTCCGTGCGGATTCTTGGACACATATCGGGAACTGGGTACATGACACATCGAACGGAGAAGAAGTGAGCCCTCGCAAAGACTCTGTACGACGACAGTTCAACATAATACGGCGTCACGCACTGAACTTGCACGACAGATACGCACAAGCACTGAGCAGAGCCACAGTTCCACATCAACAGTTCAACATAAGCACACAGCAACAGCAGGCCTGTTACAGTATTAAATCTTGCGAAATAAAGACACACGATCTTACGGAGAAGAGAGACAGACAATGGAGCACTGCAGCTACACAGCTGTCATCGTGTGCGAACAGAACGAACAGCCGTCACAACGAAACGGACACGGCCATCCGAGTCAACGATAAGAAAAAGAAAATACTGCCACATGCTATTGATACGCAAATATTAGAATTTACTGTGTTGCACAAAATGTGTGAACCGAAGGGGTGGCTGAATAAGGGAGAGCCGAATTTACGGACAAAAGTGCCTTGCGGAGAAATAAAACTGGACGTGACGTCACACACAGGCTGCGATAACACAGCAGACAGCTAGTGCCGTTCATATTAGTAGTGCCACCGAACTAGTGCAACTCACGGCACAGCGTCCAGTGTAAGTGCATGCCGTGCAAAGCAAATGCACTACGGCGAAACAGGAACAGGAAATTAATGCAGCGTGCAGTCGTGTCCAGTGTTATTCTGCTCTGGTAGGGGCAGTTCGCGTGGCGCCAAGGACAGGCGTGCTTTGGAAATGCAGCCTGAACATCCAGCTAGCCGAAAGTGTAGGTACAACTTTACCCACACATTCAGTCTCACACATCCATTCTCTAGCAAGGTGTTCGCCCAGACGACCGTTACAGGTTGTGATCCAACGCAGACTTGTCGGGAAATAAATGCCGCTCCGACTTCAGGACAGAAGCACAGTGCTTATTCCAACAAACGCAAAACAATACAAAAAGTGGTTTTATAATTATCCCTCCTTTGCCTACCGCAACACAGACAGTGTCGACGCAAAGACAAACCTAACAAGATGGATACCTTTCACAAAGATGTTTGTGTGCGTTTGGTTACGTAAAGTGTCAAGATGCTTACGGCCACAAGCAGGCTATTTCCAAGTGTTATTCACTTTAATGTGTATTTATTCAACATTAGTGTTTTAGCGTCATATTGGCACATCTGTGACATAATTAGTAACTACTGTTACTTTGTTAACCACCTTCCTGCAGTTGGCCAATTCTAGCCGAAACATATAGAAGGAGTATTATATCTTTATAAAGCTACTGTCTTTTCCTTCTTTCGAAAAGAAACTAATTACATTACAAAACTTTTAAAAAAACTAACTTGTGTATAGCATAAAACCGATAAATCAATCCAACACAACTTCGGTACCAGTGGCATCTATCAGTTGAGGTGTCCAGACTGCGAGAGAAAATACACAGACCAGACAGGCAGAAATTTCTAAAAAATAAATAAAGAACACGTACATTCGTTTATAAATAATAACTCAAAATTTTCCCAATGCCTTTTGGAAAATCGCCGCTCATTCGGAAAGACCGATGATGTTTTGAAAATCTTACATTTTAGTAATATGGTACACATGGACACAACAGAAAAGTTTCATATAAGGAAACAGCGAAAGGAAACCAACTGAACAATAAAGTTTCCCCTAATAAAATTATCCAAACCATATTGAAAAAGTTACCTGACTAGTGCTTCCTCTCAGTACCCCCCTGTCATATCTACACCGCAAAAGACAGTTATACAAGACCAAGTACACACCGGCTGTCACGTGATATTTTACGACACTGCAACACTACGTCGAACAAGACTACAAAAAGCATATATATATACCGCGACGCTGTAAACACACAATTTGCCGGGCCGTTCTTTACTTCCCAGCTGTCCTGCAGTTTCACGGTACACGCCTCCATGCGACGTCGCCGATGCCCACTGGAAAAGTGCGGCCTTCCGTCAGTCGACTGCCATGGAACTCTTGCAGTTCCGCAGCTTCACCTGCAGATGTACACCGAACGTGGCCCAACACAGCACCTTTCGGTGCGCGGCGGATTCTTAACGAAAATCGTAACCACTCAACAGAGTACGTGCAGTTCTGTCATTACGAACTGCAACCCAGTCAGTCAAGAAATATGGAAATTGCGAGCAGAAACTTATTTACACCCTAACGGAAGTAAAACTGTCAATGGAACCAATTGTCACACAACTCACGCTAGTCACACAACTTTCAGTCATTAACTCCTTACATTTATGAAAATTTGCGAAATGTTTCAGTCACTCATTCTAGGTCACGGACGGACGGATGGATGGAAGGAAGTGGTCTCCACACAGGGAGTTTTTTTTCTTTGCAAAAAAGCCCAAGAATCAAACTCACATTAATGAGACTTGTTGCAATCGCAGGGGACGGTCGCTTGTCTCCGCATACATCTTGCTGTAGAACCGACACACAAACCACACCCTTGCTATCAAACGATCTACCCATCTAACCGTATCACGTTATATACGCGCGCGCGTGTGAACACACACACACATCCAACAGAACATAAGCTGCAAACAATTAGCTACGTAACAACAACCTTCCCAACCACATACTATCAACCCTTGCCCACGCACACTGAACGGCTATTGCTATGTGACGTGCGCCCGTACTGCAGAGGTCGTAAACTGACAGCACATAAGAACCACTCCCTAGACAAAAGGACGGACCTGCAGAGTGGATGTCCGGAATGTCTGGTTAATCTGCTCTAAATCATTTCCACGGAATTTACTTCACAACTTTTCAGTGCGGTGCTTTCTGCTTGCACAGCGCATCACGTAGTAACCTGAGTTATATATTTCAGAAATAATTTACTGCTGCAAGAGACGGCACACAGTAGGCCACACGGCAGTTTTCCTGCTTACATGTAAGAAAGGTTTAAAAATGAAGTTTATTGTCTTGGAACGATGCAGTGGCTCAAGTGGAACTGCAATGTCTGTCGGCGACTGTCATATGAACAGACTCAACAGGATAAATGCAGAATGGCCTTGTCTTCTGCATTCAGTTCACGATAGTCACAGTGCACAGAAGGAGGAAAAAAGGAATAATTGTTACAGAAGTAACACGGCTCTTCCAGGTTTTACTGCTTTGTACGGGCAGCCTCATGTATGTTGTGCTGTTTACTACGGAGGTGCGAAAGTAAGTCTATAGATCAATATTAACTTCCCTCACAAAGGTTTCAAGGTGCCACCGGTGATTCATCTTCCTCCCTCCACCAAGATCGTAACTTCAAATATTTACGACTCACAAGTCGAGATGTGTTAGGCCGTTTTCCTTTTATGGTTACTGCGTCAAACTTCCCCTGCAGTTGCGAAACGCAGACTACATTCGGCTCGCCATCTGTTCCGTTTTCTCGTTTTCCTTGCAAGAACCCGAAAATAATAACAGACGATACAACAGGGTTTATATGAACGTGTAACGTCATACATTAATTTGCAAATGTGCCAATATGTAAAGGAACGGACAGTACGCGGTTCAACAGAAGAAAGCAAAGGGAGGGGGGACCGACATCAGTATGTAAAAACGAACCTCGGAATATCTGGGCCTGCTCAGGCAAAAGGACAAAGTTGGCACGGCACTGAGCGTTCCTTACAATTTGTGGTGGTCTTGCAGTTCGCAGTACGGAACTGTAGAATGGTTCGAGCGGCTCAGAACTGTCTCTCATGTGAACATGGTGACAAAATGTTTGTTGCAGAAAAGCTGCTAATCCCCAAACACGGTGAACTGCCAACCGTTAACGGTGCCATCTCATCCTATGTGGAACAGGCACCTGGAAATACTACATGAATAATACACATTAGCAACGAAGATCCCGGTGCGACTGTTTCTGTGCATCTGTCACTCACTCACTCACTCTCACCTTCAGTAACTGCATATATTCTGAAGCAGCAAGTCCTCTTCTTCCCTCACAACGCACCGTCTCGCCTGCACCCTGACTCACCACGATCAGTGACTGTCACACAGGTTCTACAGTACCAGCAGCAAGGTTAAGCAAGGAAAACTGAAAATATTAGAGCAAAAATACGTCGTCGTCATCGTTGTAGTCGTCGTCGTCTGACGTCATCGGCCAAAGGGAATGGTCCGGCAGCGCCAGCATCCACAATAGTTAGCCATTTGAGTGCCGACGGTATGGCGAGTAGGCTATGGGCTGGACGGTCTGGAGTTCGAATTCCGGTAGGGGAAGAGGGTTGCTACTCTTCGGAACGTCCATATCGGCTCTACGGCCGGCAAAGCAAAATTATTCAACGGGTAAAGTGGCCCAAGCATTAAGTTAACCACGCACCTCCATCTAGCGCCGAAAGGAACAGTTCAGTGTGGGCGTGAAGCCAACAACAGCCATCTCCACTGCAAAGACTGACAGTTGAATGCTGCATAAGGCAGCAGTTGGCATCTGTGGTCAAGATGGTAAGAAAAAAATACACTGTGTGGATTAGAGTCAGAAGCATTAATGTTGCAGCACATGGCACATACAGTTTCCACTGGGCTTTAAAAGTCGTTCTGAGAAACGCAGCCTTCAGCACGGACTGTCGATATACTGTCAGTACCGTAGAAAAACAGTCGGTGTACTGCCAGTACCGTAACAGGAGTGCCGGTGTACTGCCAGTACCGTAACAACACTGCCGGTGTACTGCCAGTAACGTAACAGGAGTGCCGGTGTACTGCCAGTACCGTAACAACACTGCCGGTGTACTGCCAGTAACGTAACAACGGTGTCAGTGTACTGCCAGTATCGTAACAACACGGCCGGTGTACTGCCAGTACCGTAACAACAGTGCCGGTGTACTGCCAGTACCGTAACAACACTGCCGGTGTACAGTCAGTACCGTAAAAACACTGCCGGTGTACTGCCAGTACCGTAACAACAGTGCCGGTATACTTCCAGTACCGTACCAACGGTGCCGGTATACTGCCAGTACCGTAACAACGGTGCCGGTATACTGCCAGTACCGTAAGAACGGTGCCGGTGTACTGCCAGTACCGTAACAACGGTGCCTGTGTATTGCCAGTACCGTAACAACAGTGCCGGTGTACTGCCAGTACCGTAACAACGGTGCCGGTATACTGCCAGTACCTAACAACGGTGCCGGTATACTGCCAGTACCGTAACAACGTTGCCGTTGTTCTGCCAGTACCGTAACAACAGTGCCGGTGTACTGCCAGTACCGTAACAGCAGTGCCGGTGTATTGCCAGTACCGTAACAACAGTGCCGGTGTACTTCCAGTACCGTAACAACGGTGCCGGTATACTGCCAGTATCGTAACAACGGTGCCAGTTTACTGCCAGTACCGTAACAACGTTGCCGGTGTTCTGCCAGTACCGTAACAACAGTGCCGGTGTACTGCCAGTACCGTAACAGCAGTGCCGGTGTACTGCCAGTACCGTAACAGCAGTGCCGGTGTACTGCCAGTACCGTAACAACGGTGCCGGTAAACTGCCAGTACCGTAACAATGGTGCCGGTATACTGCCAGGTAACAACGTTGCCGGTGTTCTGCCAGTACCGTAACAACGGTGCCGGTGTACTGCCAGTACCGTAACAGCAGTGCCGGTGTACTGCCAGTACCGCAATAAAACAACACAACCGCACAGCCCGAAGGCAACTTCTGCAGCAGGGTCGCTGACGCCACTTCCTAGTGAATCATCCCTTCGGAGGTCGCGTAACAAAATTCAGCGGTGTGTGCGGCAGGCACGGTGAGACATCACATGCTTACAGCAACAGTGAGACGCTTCACGACGCACTGACAACAGACGCCAATACGAATAAAATCTGTGGCCGTTATTGGCCCCCTTCAGATTACTGCGGTTACGAACGACGAAACACTTCCCATTTCTACCTTCTTGTCAGTGACCACCCCTTTATGACTCCCCCTGTTTCCTTTCTCTCCATCAGCCTCAATTCTGTTTTGTTCGCTGCACAAGAACATTATTCATCAGCTTGCCGTCCGTACGTTCCCCACTGTCGGCATACACACCTCATGATAAAGAAGGATGTGATGTGATGTGATGTGATGTGATATGTCATGCTACCATGATGATATGATATATGGTACGATACGGTAAGATATGATACACGATATATGATACGATACATGATATGATATATGATACGATACGATATATGATATATGTGACAAGTGCAGTTTCCGCAATGGTGTGATTAATGGAGTCTCTACGCCTTGTTTCACATCTGAACCCGCCCCACCAACAGCATTACTAAGCGCATTATGGTTAATCGGTCTGACAGCCCGCTGGGTGTCCAGCCCAAACCATATTGTAAGAACGTGACAATGTTCCCTGCAAACGATTTAGTGGATTATCCTCACATGCAGTTTGATTTCACCGGCAGTGGCAGGCAGCACTGACAGCATCAGCTGATTGTGCAGCACTTTAATCGCAATATTTGAAACAAAAAAAGAAGCACGAACCCACATTAAACAGTGCACACAGTGCAGTAACATTCAACATTCTGGACATCCAACACATCCACGATCTGCTCCTACCGGCTCCAAGAAATGACACGATTCAAAGACGTCCCTATTTTCGGGACAGCTTTGGCTTCCTCACAGCGGCGACCCTACACACTACAATGCGTATTCTCTAATGCGACACCATGCAGATATGCAAATATTCACCGGCGTTTCGGAGCCACCAGGCACTCCAAAATGTCGGTAACTTGACCATATCGTACACAAGTTTCGCACCAACACGAAACCCCAAGATGCTGACAGTCTGTCAGTCTGTACATCCTTCCTTGGCTTGAAGTTCATCTGCAGTGCCTTACAAGTTCTGACAAAGCAACACTTCACAAGCATCCCACAGGTGCAGTAAGGAAGTTCGTTTGGTGCTTCCACACAGACTCACACTTTGATGACTGATGGGAAAACATCACAATTTTGCAATCCAGAGCCTGAATTTAGATTTGAATGCGATTGCACTGCACGCAGAATAGTGAAGGCGTCCTCCATCTATCAACAACACAAACAAACCCTGAACTTTTCAATTACGTCACTAAATGCATACTTCCTTGGCTAATTGCATTTCCAGCCATTACTTCGAATAATAAGATTAGGCTTTTATGTCAACATGTTTTGCTGCTAGCTAGAAGACGACGTTAATGTGACGAAAACTGCAAAGAGGGGAACTGTGACCCGCACAGGGCACGGCGAGGGCCGGATACGGGGGGGGGGCAGCTGCGTGCCAAGAATCATACTGCCTGCCCATCTAATACGCGCTGCCGAACTGATTTCAATTCTCGCAATGTGGCGATCTGTTCCTGCATTCACATTCTGCACCCGCCAATATCTTACTGCCACTCTGTCTTGCGCCAGTCCAATCCAGTCGATACCATCAATCTCACTACTGTGCCAAGCACCTGTCGGGTGACTACTCTGATCTAGGTGACACAAAGCGATGTGTGTATTAGCTGCCTATCTGTGGCTCAAATGAGACTGTTGAAACCCTGTACGGACCTTGCCCATGTCGCACAAGACCGTAACGTAAGGACGGCACTGTGCACCTGTCATATCTCCACTGTGCGGCTGCAGACTGCAGTGGTCCTGACACAATTCTGAGCAAGTTCCTTCCACTACTCACTCTCAAATCTTTCCTTCATATTAACCCCACTACAGTCTATTTTCTTGCTGGCAACTGCCAGCCTCGCCCCCACTAAAATGTGTTCTTTATCTTACTTCTTTCCAGCTACACATTCCGCCCACTTAGAAACGAGTCATGTGATTATCCTAATACCAGGTGGCCTCAATACAGGATACCATCACGATCCCCACTGTGTAATATCCTAAACGTGCTCAGTACTGGTTTATTTAATGACACTTCTCAACTGTAAAGTTGCGTGTTGGCGTGATTTACTGAAGACGTACAGTAAAGAAAACGGGCCTATTTTACGTTACATTTTACCAGAGGGACCAAGAAGAACCACGAAACACATGATAAAAAACTTTTATGGCACGTTTTTAAACCCGAAAACTAAATAATAACTAGGCGTGCCAACCGTCCAGCCGAAACGTCCAATTTAGCTTACGAATTCTTGTACCAAATTTCTCGCGACATTTGATCTCTCTGTCCCTCATCATTCTGTTTTCACAAATCTGTCGTACATGTTTATTTCTACCGCAAAGAGCGGCCCACAAACTGCCATTAACTGTCATGCAAATGTAACCAGTCCCACGTGTGCGCGCACGTGCAATTTGGGTTTCAGTAACACAGCATATGGAATGTCGGACAGCGGAAAGACCTGCCAATTGGTGGGTTCCGCAACTACACGTGGGGGGCTCGAACGAACAGCAGGAGGGCACTGTGCAGCTACACAGCATCAAGGGATTCCCAGAGAGACGGACCGATGCAGCTGCTAACACGCTGATTACCCACGACACAACCAACAACCCATGTCTCGGTCAATCGTCGTCTGTCGCCGCTGCGGTCAGAAGTTGTCACACTACTGAAACATTCAGTCCTTCCTTTCCCCGATCCTATCCAATCCTATCTAATCTTATCGGCAGGATTACTTTTGTTAATATGCAAGTGCGCTGTAATTGGTCTAAACGTAACATCTCACGGTATTAACTGTCGCACAGAACTGTTGAGGGCAACAAATTGTGAAACGTAACACACGGTTATCAGCAAGCCAGCCGGTCCGTCCGTCCGTCCGTCTGTCGGTGTACTGTTCGCTATAATCCACAATGAAGTGCTTGCTGTTCCTTCTCCAAACCACATTCTGTGGAACGCTTATGAGGCTCAAAACTGGCTCCAATTCGCAACACCCCACATTCTACCCTGAATATAGTGGCAGTACATTCGTTCGAAATTTCCGGAATCTTTCCCACCACCGTACAACCTCAAAACCCCCGCCCCAAAAATACACGAGCGCTGATGCAGAAGCACCGCAAAAACCAGGAGCCTTACAACAGTCCAAACTGCTACACCGATGTACTGTCAATGCCGTATGCAGTTGACGTAACCACAAACACAAACAGCAAGCTGTTTTCTACGAAACTGCTGCAGACCAGCGCACAGTCCATAAATGGCAGCACTCAGCTTAATGTTGCATCACAATGCACTGCTACAGCTGTGGGATCGCCGGCCGGCACATTGCAACTATACCACACAAGAACAGTTTTGTAAGACTAGTGACTGAATAACTAACTATATCACTCACTCACTCTATGTATAACAGTCGCTATTGAGAAGCTAACAGTTCCTTGGCGAGTCACGAAGTACCCCGCAGGCCACTGGTCCGTATCGTGAGCCAGATCAATCCAGTCCACGATCTGACACCCTATTTATATCAGATTAATTTTAATATCCTCCATCTATGCCTAGGTCTTCCCAGCTGTACTTTTCCCTCAGTCTTCCCCTCCAAACTACAGCATGCATTTCTCTTCACCTCCGCACGTGCAAGATGGCTCGCTCACTCTCACTCACTCATTCGCTCACTCACTCACCTCATCTCATTTCGCTTATTTTACAACCCGGAAAAAAAATCTGATGAGGAGTGCCAATCATGAAGCTCGTCACGTGCAAACAAAACTGGCACACAAAGTTTACGTAAGGAATTTCATGTAAAAAGACCCGTGTGGGAAGTACGGGGTTATATTGGGACGATAATATTAAAATGGATATTAAAGTCGCAACGTTAATACAGCAACTGCAATGAACAATGCAAAGAACTGGGACAGTGAATCGCATCTGTAACTGACAGTGATTTACAGCACGACACGCAACAAGTTTCGGCTGTAACTACAAGCATATAAACATGTGTACACGCAGATCAGTCATACAGCACGCGATGGAGTGTGTGGGAGGGACCGACGCCTGCTGCGTGCTGTAGCAGCCGCAATGGTACCATTCGTGACGCTACGTTAGGGCAGGTAGCAACGTTCGGACCTGTTGGACACCCGCAACTGATCAAACTCTTAGCTGAACATAACCGTTTATTACGCGTCAAACACTTCGGTGAAATACATAATTTCGAAATTTGCAAAGAGAACCATTACTTCGTACTTACTGGAAGCACGGTGCAGACTGAAAAAGGCAGCTTCAATGCGTTTATTTTTTGTTTGACATCTGCGTTCTTCTGGGTTATTACGCAGCGGGTAGTGGCAATTTCTTATCGACGTTTCGGTACAATCTATCGGTACCGAAACGTCGGTACTAAATCACCACCACTAGCTACATAACAGCCCAGCAGAGCGCAGTTTTCAGCTACTTCGCGGCGGAGCCTGACCCATCGCGCATTTTCTTGTGTGTTGTCCAGCTGATTTACAAGCGCATAACCTTAAATAAAATGTGTACATGAAAACTATACAAGTTATCTTCGAACAGTGCGTGCCTGCAGCAAGTGTCTGCACTGACAGCACTTACACAGAAATTAACAAATCACAGCGCAGCCGTACTGCAGACCGACACCTGCACTTACCAACAAAAGCGCTATTTGAGAGGTTTCAGGCTTCAGCCACGGTGCAGCTGAAGACGTCGTTGTTCTTGAATGTTGCGCCGCGTTAGTTAGCAGGTTGTTACCGCAGTTTCGGGACAATATCACGAAACGTCGGTAGGCACACTACCGCACAACACAACGCGACTTCCCAGAACAGCGACCACCTCAAGAAAACTGACAACAGTTGAAGAATAAAAGACCAATTTGATGTCACTTGCTATTTTATTTCACTTCTTATGTGCTCAACATGTTTCGGACATTAATATATCCATCATCAGGAGCTTGCGACTGTGTTGTTGAATTACCACATCGGTCTTTTGTTCTCGG
>Ga0123357_10004719_pt1 | contig 16111 bp, 9 predicted proteins | sample TergutEmb28metaG_FD_89873 | JGI IMG/M metagenome (GOLD analysis project Ga0123357, IMG submission 89873) | Embiratermes neotenicus P4 segment gut microbial communities from Petit-Saut dam, French Guiana - Emb289 P4 | ecosystem: Host-associated > Arthropoda: Insects > Digestive system > Gut ... | reverse complement strand
GTGGATACAGGATCCAAGCCAAAGCAATGTAGATATTCTGAACAATATAAGACGTGAAGTTAGCAGACATTTCAGGGACAAAAAAGGCATATCTGAGAGCTAAATTTGAGGAACTTGAAACAACAGTAAGATCCAAAACATTATGAAGAACATCAGATATTTCTCGGGCAGTTGCATTCAGTAGAACAAACTCTGTTCCAAAATAGTAATAGATTTCCAAAATATGTCTACAACTTTGCTGAAAGATTTTTCTTCTTTTACACATCTAGCCGAAGGATAGATTTTGTGCCATGGAAAAATAAAAAAAAATAATAATAAGAATAAAGACATGATTTGTTTTTTAATTCCTTTTCTGCCCGTTTGATTCTCCTTCAGCCATTTCCAAATAGTTGCAAAAAATTTATTTTCTCTAGTAAAGTTATCCATCCACTAACACTGCCAGCATTCCTGCCAATTGAAAGAAAAATATACGAATTAAAGTGGAAATGACGGTAGGTAAAAGTAAACGGAATGGTGAAGAGGTACATTTGGAAAGAACTATGGAGCGAGTCGATGGTTTGTACGTGGTTCTGGTGCTGCCTGCTTAGAACACCTCCAGATAGTTCCTCACGAGTTTCATCCTATTTGTATCCTGATATGTCGTCCATCGCGTCCGACGCATGAAGTCGAAAATAGTTCATTACCGATAGAGTACTGCGTTGTTGCACCAGATAAAAAACCATATTCGCCAAAATCCACAACATTACCTGATGTCAGGTTATTTCGTCACAAAAGGAAATCATCATACAGCTGTTGCATTGAAATTAATGTCCGGCTTCTCTTCCAAACGAACATTTTCGGTAGCTAATTATCAGTATTTGTCTTTAACTTAATGTACATAAATTTAACAGAGCAGTTATTTCCTTCTCACTCAAATTTCCCATTGTTGTGAAGTTTAGTCACATCAATACACCAGTTCCGTTGTTTCTAACACGTTTCCTTAAATATCCCTTATAGGAATTATCTCTGTTATTGTAACACTCAAGTATGTAACGAAGTTTCAGTCACACAAAACTCATTGTTGGGCCAATTGCAAATACGTATAATTACACGTTTATACACTATACATAATATTTTTCATGTACAAGTATTATTAAAATGAAAGGTGTGATCTCTTACCTAAAGGTAATTAACTTTTTTGTGCTTGTTCTTGTAAAAGGGCCTAATAAGGACCTATAATTAAGGTCGAAATAGTTGCCTGAACAAATGAAACATTTGCAAAAGAGGGAGTCGAGTGTAATTGAAAATTTTGTTAAACATTTCCCAGAAAAGTATGGATTAGAACAAGAATACCTCGATGGTATGTCAAATTATTACCTCGAAATATGAATACTAACTTCCATACTTCATTAATAATGTAGATAAGAAAGTATTGATCGCATTCGTTCAGGAAAACCGCAACCATCTCTAAACGTGCTTAGTGTGATATGGGCTGTTCTGACACACAGACTTTCTGGAGCACTGAGAAAATAACAATACTTGACGGACGTGGACTAGTCACAATTGTAAAAAATAATCTAAATTTAAAGTTATTTTACTTCGAAATAAATTTAATCTATATGAAGAGAATAGGCCCACAAATGGAAAGTCTGTCTGAGAGTCGTTTCGGTTTAGTTGTGTTACTATTCAGAATGGCGGGAATTCCTCTTAAAATGAGGAAAATGTCGACTCTTTATACTATATACATGATAACTGTGATTTTCTGTACTAGCACTACATTTGTAGGCATGATTGTCGATGTGTACGTACATAGAGATAATCTGCGACACGCCGTGACGAATATTCGTGCGTCGATTACGTCCACTAACATTGTATGGATTTGGTGTTACTGCAGGTAAGTCACAAAACTGGCAATCACATTTCAATCATCACACTTGAATATTAAATTGAGCTTCAGATTTAGAGAAACGTTTGTAATATACAATAAACTTACTTAAGTATAAATGCTTTAAAACATGTGGTAAGATGAAACCAACAACACTTATTTAATGGGAGAGTTTATAAAACATGGGACTGAAATCGGGCATAATTTTACTCTTAGAGTTAGTATACGTAATTAGAAAAGGTTGGATCCAAATTCAACAAATTTGAAAATATAAAGTTTTAGTTAGCTACACCTGAAAATAAATTGGGACCAGGAAAACTAGGAATATTTTTAATACTTATGAAATTCTTTTGCACAATTTAGATGGAACAGTTACAAAAATGTTGTCAGGAAAATTATTAATAAGAATTTTATTGGGAACAATTTTGCAGCTTGATATCAAACCTGTTCTTAGACATATTTTCTGAAATGTACATGGTCGCCTGCTTTATTTTCCTCAGACTGCGACAACGCTCTTTTGAACGTGCAATGGACTTAACAGACAGCTTCACGTGGGAAGATCTGCCAACCAGAGACGCTGACACCGGGCACTTGACAGCAGCAGGATGGATCCCGAAGATTAAGTTCATCAGTACGAAAGTGTATATAGTGTTCACATCATTTCATTTTATACAGTCAATAATCCGCATTTTTACAAATCACGAAACAATGTTCACTGTGTGGTATCCTTTCGACTGGACTGTTTCACCGTACTACGAACTGGTTAATATCTCACAGGTAACAATTTATATCAATCAAGAAATGTAAAATTCTTGATAAATTATTCTCATATTAGTCTTAATTTCAATCTTCTGCTTTACCGTACCTTTTACGACATACTTAAACTTTAATCCTTCCTAACTGTGAAGAGTTGGAAGTCTGAAAATAGGCAATGTGAATGGAGGGTTTTGGTCCTTCTTAAAGAAAATATCTAAATTTTTAATAAACTGCGAAAACAATGAAAATATCGGAATAAACAGTGCTCCGAACAGGTCTTCCTCAAAACAAATTTACTGCGATTCCACTAAACAAATATTTAGGCAACCCATATGTTAATAGCTGGGCTAATATTGATCAAACTGTAAAAAGTTATTAGAAAATTGTCACTGGAAACGGACGCGAGGGACAAGGATAATGTGGTATATAAAATTGGCATAAGATATACAAAAACAAACTAGCTTAAAAAGCAAGTGTAAATCGCGAAGTTTTAAATTACATTTTTATACATTTTCACAATATTAACATCTTGTTCTCTCGTATATATAGCCAGAATACGACTGTCACATAATCTGTTTTCAAATCAGCAATACCAGACAAACAAATAACTACAGACCGACACCCAATGAGGTACGTGAAAAAAGCAGAACTAATTTTGTAATATGTTTCTTGTGGGTAATTCTCCGGCGTCTGAGTTCTAATTCTCGACGTTTCGGGACTCACTATCGGTTCCATCTTCATAGGCAGGTGAATTCACCTGCCTATGAAGATGGAAAAGACAGTGAGTTCTGAAACGTCAACAACTAGAACTCAGACGCCGGGGAATTACCCAAAAAGAAACTAATTACTTTTAGAACAAGGCGAAAGCTTAAAAACAAGAACCATTTTTGTTTAAAAAAATGTTACTTTTGCTCTGTCACATTAAGTTGTAATATCCAGCATGAATATAAAATAATATTTCATCCCCAACATGTGAATTATATCCTGCTGCAATCAGTCGATGTACTCTAAATTTTACGCAGCCCAACTATAAAATGACATACAAGAGAGCGAAAATTAATTAGCCGTTATAGTGATAATATCACTTTCTTGGCAATACAATTTGACACTACACGCATTACAGCTCTATATAGCAGATACCAAACATATTTCTTTCTTAAAAATATCATTAGAGAAAATACTAATTCACAAATACTTCACCATCTTCAAATATGGAACACCCTGTCTTTGTTTAAATTCACGGTTTTACATCTCGTCATTTGATTTTCTTTGTTAAACGAATTTATTGTAACTGCATGATTAAAAACAAGAAGATTGAAAATATATTAGAAATAGCCTCCAAACTGGTCCATATCACGTCCAGGTCCTTTCAAACTCAATTAATCATAAAACACAAAGTCGCATTCGAATCGCTGTTAATTTATGTTCCATGAATGGAATTCATTTGTAGTAACTGCTGAAATTCAGCACAAATAAGAGCAAATATTTTCGAAAGTTATGCAGTCTTCCCTGACCTGAAATGAGTCACATAACAGCTTTGTAGTTATTTAATTCCTTGCAGAGTTTTTCATCATTATTACTGTCGGGTTTGAGCGTCGGTTTTCCGTCTTTGTTTATAACTCTGACTGCTGTGGCCTGCGCTCAGTTCGAGAAGCTGAAGGCAGCCATATTGGATATCAGACCGCAACATACCGCGCCTCAAAACGGGCAGGAATATGAACAAGTTCATACAGTTACACACTGTGAATTGCAAGCAAAGATAAATGAGTGCATTCGACACCATCAGGAAATAATGGCGTGAGTTTTTAACGAATTACCAAATATGTTATTACATTTGCACTTGAGAAGAAGTATTTAAGATATAATTATTAATCCTAATTCCTGAAAATAAACAGGAAACTTAATAAATATCTGAATCTCTAAATTGCCGCTCATATGTGCAAGAACTGTAGCCTTAAAGCATACCATTAAAACGTACTGTAATACCCAGCAAATCTCAATAAATACGCTATACTTCTTCTTGTCATGCACAGATTCATGCAGCAACTGGAAGACGCAGTGCATATCGTCCTCTGTGGCCACTTTATGATTATGTTGGCCGCAATGTGCTTCGCTGCTTTTTCTGTAGTTACGGTACAGTATATGAATTGTGGTGTGTTGTAACATTAGGAAATACTGACTGCTCAAATGTGACATTGCGTAATTATATTCTACACCCTAATACATTTTTCAGATTCGATAATCTATCGAATAATTTCATAATTACCAACGTCATAACTTATGGCTAGATTAATGAAAAGGGCAATTTTAACATTTAAAGCCAGTAATATGCAAGAGCTAAGACATTTGTCGCCGCTTAGACAGATCATTTACCTGCACAGGCAAAAGAAGTGATTGCTGCTATCCATTTACTTTGAAGGCGTAGGAGTTTTTCCAAACGTTTGCAGCTCACTATATAATCACCAACCCAATGGCAATATTACCAAGTAGTTCTGGTAAGTTTTCCAGTCAATAATAATTTATATCTTGAGTGCGTAAAGCTTTAACTTAAGAGATTAATTGCAGTAAGTTAAACTTATAGTATGGTATAAAAATAAAGTTCAAATTTGTCATATATTCGTGCATAAATATAGACTAAAATCTGGGGATTTACTTAGTTCAGTTAACATCGAAAGGATTCCAGCCTTATAATAGAATTCCAAAAGGGCTGCGTAAATGCAACATTCACCTGAGGTTCGGAATCACCTAAGATCAAGGTTAATTAGTGCGGATTTGCAAAGGAGTATAACCCTTATTGTTATGGATCCTGCTGTTGTAGGTGATGTGAGACACTTTGAAAATTAAAAGTCCGTGAGATGACAGTTGGTCTGTGGACAGATTCTTATGTACTGAAGATCGCAGTTATCCTGTTTATGCGTACAAACACACTTCTGTACTGCTGTTGTACAAACTTTCAGGCTCTTTTACAACATTCTTGCTCGTTAAATGATTTTATTTCATATTTTCTCTGTGAAAACAGTGCCAAATGTACGTAATTAATTGGAATATTAAAATTATAAGTAAACATGTGGGAAAATATAATTCCCTTTAAAGTTAAATATCCACCTAGCGATATTTATCGAACTTCACAATGCCGTTCTAATCGAAAGGTTATCCTTCACTACAGAATATATGCATAATTAAGGAATGAAAGCGATGAGAAATTTGTAGTGAAGATCAGTAAATATATTCCAAAATTATTACACTAGTTGGAACATCGAAGTTACTATTACATGCTTCTGGGACATTTTCGATCCTCTTCAAGAAAGAAAATCATACAATTCTCATACATATTTAAAAAGTACCAGCGTCTTCAATAATAGGTAACACATTACATGACATAAAATATAATATTAAATTAATAATATAAATTTATTTGGAATTATTACAAAGTAATAAATTCTGACTTTATAAATACTATATATATGAACGGCTGACTGTACATAGACATAATAGCAATATCCTGTCTCTCAGATTTCGGTCGAATATTCATCCGCTGCTATGCACATATTCGAGGAGATGCGTAATAACGTACTGGCTGATTACTGCAGAAAATACTTAAAACGCTCAATCGAGGTCAGGAAACATAATAGACTGTATTATGAAGAGCAATATTCTGGAGTGTACATTTCGGTCTGTGTCGTGGTGTAACAGCGAAATTGGTCCAAATATATTGGAGTGAAATTATTACCGGCCTGTATTGAATAGAACAGCAGGATATGTCACCTGTAATTACATTAAGTTTACCTAAAGTATTACACAATTCTGAGTTAGAAAAATGTTGTCATCGTGAATAAGTTCTTACTTACTGCAATGCGTTACAAAGAACGTGTAACGTTTCTCTGCCGAAAGTCCGATACGACAGATGGTCACAGTGCCGGTGTCCCGGTACGATGGACAGTCATAATGCCGTTTGTCCTGTACGACCACCTCTCATAATGTAGGCAGGCCGTACGACGGATAGTCACAGGTCGCAGTACGGTAAGACGGACAGTTGTATTGCTGGGAGTCCGGTTTGATAGACATAGTGCCGGTAGTTCGGTGCGACGGTCATAGTGCCTGTAGTCCGCACGACGGACAGTCAAAATGCCGGTAGTCCGGCACTCTTTACAAATAACTCAGTTTAAAACTCTGTATGTTCACAGCAACAAAACTTAAGGGCGGGCTCACTGCAACGGTCTGTAGGAAAGGAAAATATGTAATTATATTTACACGCATTAATAATCAAATCATAACCATGAGAGGTTGAAAAGAGTAAAAGCAGAAGCCAAACTTTACTGTAGTTGAAAGTAGGGAGTAGTAGAACAATTTACTTGATATATGGAGCTAGGTTAATTTGAAACTTTGAATACCTGAATTCTTATTTTTTTTATTTTCCTATACAGAGTTTAACCTGGCGTGACTTGGCCAAAAATATTTTAAAAACCTGAAAAACGAAATCCGATATACTAGATAATTATATATCAATTATTATTTCACTTGTAGCCATCACCATATTTAATGTCAATTGCAGATTCTACATTTCTAAAGAATATAGAAGGTTACAGGGAAACTTCCCACAACAAGCAACATACTGAATTCGTGTTCATATCAGATAAGGTTTTTCAGAAACACACTAATTCTGATAGCGTGACTTTACCGTGACTGAAAAATTGATTCATAGACGGAGAGGAACTACGAGGGAAAGAAGTGGGTCAGCCTGGGCCAATGAAAATTATGCATGTTTATGAAAGGTGACTTTTTTAAAAATTTAGTGGTTATAAGAGCAAAACACAAAATGCCTTTAGTATTGCTTTTTAAAATCATTAAGATAAATGTGGTGGGGGGAGATTCGGGCGAGTTTGGAGGCAATACGTTAGATGTAGGTAAAATAACAGAGGCTTAGCTGTACATGCTAAAGGAAGAATAATCTAAGTGTACTGATATTGTTTTGAACGATACATAAATGTGTGAGAAAGGGGAAAGAAAGCTTTCCAGTTTCGCATATTTCATATTAGCAAGATTCGAAACTGGTTGATTAAGAAATGGAAGAATTACTTGATCGGGGATCAAAACATTAGGCTCCTTTAAATGACAGGTTACTTTGGGTTGCGTTGTCACAACGAATAGATAATCTTCCGAAGAGAAAAAATACGAAACTCCTACTTTAACAGAATCACTGTTTAAGCGATAGCTAGCATTACATACTTACAATAATTATGAAGTATAAAGGATTCATCATGCTTAATGCAACAATTTCGGATAATAGGATTGGGTAAGATATAAATTATAGGATTCGGTAGAATTTGAGATTACGGTAGAAAAATATTTTACTCTAAGTGGTTCCGTGTCACCAGGGCATGGCGCGTCCTCAGGTAACGGATGGAAGAATGACCTCCTGTATGGAGGCTGGGTGGGACCATAATGAATAAGTAGTCACGGACACTCTAGAGGGTTTAGTCCTCATCCTTGAAGTATCGGGGAGGATCTAAAAATCCTTACACTTACAACGTATGTTGTTACGAAATTTTCACACCCGGACAGATAATGTGGTACGACTTAAGCAATGGAAATCACATGGAATATTAGGGTCAATTTAAGGCAGTTTCAATTTGAGCAGCAGCCAGGGATTTATGAAGATATAAATTAGATTTTGTGAGTGTACATTAAATTAGTTCGGAAGAAGTTGTCACAGTAAGTGCAAGGGTTTCTTATTTTTCCATGGAAAAACAAATTAATATCATCAATTGGGAACAGGAATCTTTGTACAACACAGATTAAAAGCAGCATTTAAGAGAGTATAAATTGTTGGCGATAGGAAATCATACATAGTTCTGAGACGTCCTTGGTGTAATATCATTTTTATTCATGTGAATGGAACAAAGGAGGATAAAAGTGATTATTTAAAAGATAGATTTTATGCGAAATTAGAGCAGCTTTTTTATCGCTTTCATAAGTGCCATAAGAAAATTCTATTACGAGATTTTAATGGAAAAGAGGGGAGCGAGTATATTTTATAACCTACAATTGGGAATTAGAGTCTACATCAGGATAGTAATGATAAAGGGTTAGAACAGTAAACATTGCCACATTAAGACATCTGTTTGTTAAGGGCACAATGTTCTCACATCAGAACATTCATAATTACACCTGGACCCATCCTAATAGGAAGATACACAACCAGATTTATCACATATTGATAGATAGGAGATGGCATTCGAATATACTCGATAAACGAATTATCAGAGAAGATAACTGTGATACTGATCACTATCTGAAGCAGCACAGAAGTTTTATGGGGAAAGAATTAACCTCAGAATGCTAAATGGGCTAGAGCTTAGGAAACAGTATCAGAGTGAGATTTCAAAGAGGTTTGCATCTTTGGAGAACTTAAGTGAATGCGTGGAAATAAATAGGGCATAGGAGATCATTGAAGATAACATCGAAAGCTCAGCTAAAAAGAGTCTTGTTCTGCAAGAACTGAAACAACATAAACAGTGCTTTGATAAAGAAAGTTTAGGTTTTTAGATCATAAAAGCAGGCTAAAATGCAGTAGGTGTAGAATCCTAAACAAAGAAATGTGGATAAACTAAACAATGTAAGACGTTGTGCTAGGAGACATTTCAGGAACAAACCGAAAGAAAACCTGTAAGATAAAATTGAGGAAGTTAAAACTAACAGTAAGATAAAATATATTAAGGTCCTATATAGGCACATCAATGATTTTAAGAAAAGTTACCAGCCTGGAAATAATATAGTAAACGTGAGAAAAGTGATTTCGTTACAGACTCCCACAGCAATTTGTCTATTTGGAGGAACTATATTTCTCAAAGCTATTGAAGTTTGTTAGGACAGAAATGTACACAGCAGAAACACTAGTGCGTAGGCAGAGTTCCTTTGAGTTTAAAAGTTAAAAGGGCACAAATCACCTGGTATTGACATAATCCCGGCAAAATTGCCTACAGTACAGTGTAGAAAAATTTTATATATGATCAATATACTTATTAATTGTATTTGGAGTAAAGAGGAATTACCTGAGGAGCAGAAGTTATCGATCATTGTACTTACCTAACAGAAGGGTGATAAAACAGATTGTAGTAATTATAGAGGCACGTCGCTTTTGCAAATTAAGTATAATAATTTATCCAATAACCTGCTGTCAATTTTAACTCCACATGCAGAGGAAATTATTGGAGATAATTAATGTCGAATTCGAAGCATCAGGTCAACTACTGATAATCTGCATTCATCAAATACTTGAGAAAAAGTGGGAATTATTATTATTATTATTATTATTATTATTATTATTATTTACTGCAATAGAGTTCTCACTTGGTGGCAGTAATCTTTATATTAGTGCAGAAAAAGGAAATAATAATAATAAATATGTATAAACGAAGCAATATACAACACAGTTTAACAACACTAAACGCAGTAAATACAAGTACACATATTAACAAAATACCCACACATTTGTCGAAACAACCACTCATTACAAATCCCAACCATACACACAACCACACATTAAAAATCCATAAATACACAAACCCACACATTAAAAAATACACACATACACAAACCAACACATCACAAACAAGTTGAAACAACGAAGTTAATGCATTGAAGCAGTTCATCCGCTATTGATAGACTTAAAGAAAGCTTATTATTCAGTTAGGTGGGAGCACTTATATAATATTCTCATTGAGTTTGGTTTCCCCATGAAACTGGTAACGCTAATAAAATTTTATTTGAATTAAACCTATATTACAGTCCGTGTAGACAAGTATATGTCTGACAGTTATATTATTAGGAATGGTTTGAAAAAAGGAGATTTTCTACCGCTTTTTTTTAACATTGCTTTAGAGTAGGACATTAGGATTTTTCAGGTAAACCAGGAATTCTTGAAATTAATTGGCATACAAAACTTTCTGGTTTATGAGTATGTCAGGAGGAAGCGAAAATATTTTAAAAAATACTTAAGTGGTGGCTAGTAAGGCAGTGGACTAGAAATAAATACAGATAAAAGTATGTGCATTGTTAAGTGTCGAGATCAGAATGCAGGATAATGTCGCAATACCAAGATTGAAATTAGTTCCTTTGAAAGGCTGAAAGACTTCAAATATTTGGGAAAAACTTAACATATCAAAATTCTATTCAGGCATGAATTAGGAGCAGTTTGAAGACAAGGAATGCTTCCTATCATTCGGTGCAGACTATTTTGTCTTCAAATTTGCTATTAAAAATTTAAAGATAAAAAAACAGAATTATAATATTTCCTGTTGTTATGTTTGAGTGTGGAAATTGGTCGCTTATATTTTTGGAGAAACGTTAACAAAGGGTGTTTGAAAATAGGGTACTAAGGAGAATATTTTGTACCTAAGAGGGACGAGGTACTGGGGGAGTGAAGAAGGCTAAATTATGAGGATCTTAATGTTCGGTTATCCTCACCCAAAATTTGTAGGTTGACAAAATCGAAATGAACGAGAGGGCCTGGGAATGTAACGCGTATGGGAGATACGAGAGGCGTGAACAGGGTCTTGGTGGGGAAACCTGAGGGAAAAGGACCGCTTGGGATACCCAAGCGTAGATGGGATGATAATAATAAGATGGATCGTCAGGGATTGGGATGTGGGTTTATGGACAGGATTTAGCTGACACCAGGATAGGGACAGGCGGAGAACACTTGTGTATGCGGTAATAAACAAACGAGTTCAGTAAAATGCAGTGAATTTCTTGATTAGCTGTAAACCTGTTACATTCGCAAGAAGGACTCTGTTTCATGGAATAAGTAAACAGAAAAACTATTACGTCCTACCAGGAAACCTTCAATTTTATTAGTAAAAAGAGCCAAGTACGAAACAAGGAGAAAATTGAATGACTAAAATTTTACTATGTGTGATATAAAACATTCAAAATGTAACTATAAATACACCGGGACTACAAGATTTGGAGACATGTTATGTTATTGGTAAAAATGGCCGTCAAAGTGAAACAATTAAACGAAGCGCATTACAAAGCTAGATATCAAGACTGCTGTTGTGACGGCCGTCACCAATCTGTATAAACTGATTCACCTGACGTGCAGAAATATGAAGTGGTGATGCAGGCCAGAAAATAAATTCTGAAAATCGATATCAAGTATGTGAATGACTAAATTGTTAAAGCCGAAGTGTTATTTTTCAATGACGAAGCTTGGCAGCATTTAGGCGGTTTATCGACACTCAAAGCAACAATTTGAGGAGATCACGAATTTCATATAAATTCAATCAGGACTCTCTATATGAAAATAAATTCGGAATATTTCTCAAACACGTCTAAGGGAATTACCAGCCTTCACATTTGAATGAAAGTAACAACGCAAACCCATATCAATAATTGATTTAACTCTTTTTTTTAAAAAACTGCAATGTGCAGCTAAGTATTTTTTTATTTCACACATTGCACTTCTGCAAAGAAAAAGACTAACGAGTCGCTATCGGCATTACGAAGAGAGTTAGATGAAGGATTAATGGATCAGTAGCCTCCGATTTCTCCAGATTTAAACCCATATCTTTTTAGATTGTTGGGAATTCTTAATGAAAAGTTTATAACTCTAAACAGTGAGTCATTTCATAAAATTCCCTGGACGTTCTAGTTGATTATATAGTAAATATGTAACGATATGCGAAGCCTTCCTACAATCGAAGGGGCAAATTTTTAAATTTTCTTTCCATTTTAAGGCAACCAGTAAAATTATGTTCATTAGCGACGACGCATACCATTGTTAAGAGATACCAAGCAAAGCAAAATTTGCAGCTTTTCGTCAGTTGTGGTGGTTTTAGTTTGGGACACTTTTAATCTTCGATTACAGTGCAATAAAAGTAAAACCTACAGAAAATAAGTACGTCTGATTGATAGTTTAATTGTTATATTTTATGCTTGTAATAATTTTGTTTTTATAGACAATTCAAATTCTCCTTTTCTTTCTCATTTTATGAAACTTTGCAGAACTGGGGAGATTATGCAGATATGAGTCAAGGTGTGGTGCTTTATTTTGTAATCTCCAGCGACGTGCTTCTAGTCTGCTGGCTGGGAACACAGCTGACAAAACACGTAAGGGAAAATTACTTATTGTGTTCTTAAACGATACGTACATAATGGGAAGAAGAACAGCAGTCAATACTTGTCCATACTATCTGGCCTTCTTCAGCGAGTCCTTTGTCAAAAATTGTAGGAAGATTTTAAAAAATTATGGTACCCTGGTTATCAATCATGAGAGATATTAATTCAATTATGCATTATTATGTCTATCCATGTCGGTGATATAGGTGGTTGCACAGTTATTTGTGGCGGTGCGCTACAAGCCGGAAGGTCGCAAGTTCAATTCCCCATGATGTCAAACATCCGGCCGCAATATGGCCCTGCCTGGAAGAAGATTGATTAACAGGAATATTTCCTGCGGAGTAAAGGTCTCCTCTCCTTGCCTGCTAAAGTTACCACATTCACATGCAAACTCTCTCAAAAACTGGAACCCACAAAATTCTGGAATCCTCTGTGCTTGTAGTAGGTCTTTACACGTAATTATTTACCTTTACCCATGTAGGGTTAGAGTTTTAGGTCGAAAACGGAAAACTCCATTAGCAAGTTGCAAATATACGAATAGAGATAATTCGCTTCGTCATGTCTGTCTCTCATTCTGCCCGTTCCTCTGTCAACACGGAACAACTCGGCTCCATCCGAACGGGTTTTCATATTAGAGCATTATATTATACTATGGAATATGATATTATGTTTTATTCTATTATAGAGTAATAGAAAATCTGTCGAGGGAATTCAAGATTCAAAGTAGGCCAAGAATAATGGGTACATTATGTGAAGATCAATATACTCTTTTGATCATATCTCACTCAGTTCTTCTTAAAATCGAAATATTGCAGACAATTTTATACAGAAAATAAAAATACACACTTTTCGTATTCAATAATGTTCTTCGAAAATCGTGCTTCTTCTGAAATAACGTGGACACATATTGTAGAGCGGAGGTTTCACACATGAAAATATGTCGCAAGCGCATTGCATTATGGATACCTAACGTCACAAATACACACACTCAGAATATGCAATAATTATTGCTTTTCCACTGTAACAGTGATTGAAACAATACGCCTAAATGTTAAGTTGTACTTCCGCTACCTGTCTATCAACTTTCCCAGACATCATAATCTCAGACATAAAAATAATATATAATATCTTTGATTTTTGAAGCATAATAGGCACTTCTTTTTCACTAGTGACGTAATAGTTTGTAGGCCGGAAATCGACATAATAATTCTAATTTCTGACCTACAAACTTTGCCACATTAAACCCGATGTCAATGTTGTCACGTCCTTGTCATGTTTGTGCAAAACTGTAGTTGAACATATGGTACATTTGCGGCCCCAAAACTAAATTATCCATTTCTAAGAATACGAACGTACACAGCTAACAGAAAAGGTCTCTCAGAATAGGTCAGGCCTGGTAAATAGGACTCTTCCTGAGGCTTTGTTGCAGTACCTCGCCTAAACCAATACCTTGCACAACTTCAAAAATTGAGAAGGAGCGTAGAAATTTGCGTGCCAGCACACACACAAATGGTATGAAAAATGGAAGACCGTTTCATAGATGTGTCACGTGTCCGTCAATTGCATGTTCGTGCTGTCCTACTTGGAAGAATACATATTCAAAAATTATTTTAAAGAACACATGTGACAAACTTAGGACGATGAACTTATTTCTTATATGGTCCACGATTTGCATGGATAATATTTAGAATATTTTGTCTTAAGGGGTTTATTTCACAAAAAAAGCATTTTTTCTACACTAATAATTCATTCACCTCCAATCATAGAATAATATGTGGTTAAAAAATATCAAATGTTATTTTTTTAAAAAAATTCCATATAATGTTTACGTTGAACTGTAGACTCCAATTTTCATGCACGATGCCAGCAGTTCTAAGTACACCAAAATTGAGTGAGTATGATCATTTGAATTCGTTACGGACACAATTGAGTTGTTCATACTAACAGACTGATAAAACATTAACATAAAATCATATGACTCGAAGTTATTTCACGAAATCCGGGCATAGGGAAATATTTTAATTTCTAATTTCCGGCAATACTCCACTTTGTACTGTAGGTGCTATCGGGAAGTTAATGCAGCACCGCTAAAAGGCTCTTAAAATATCCTTTCTGAATGTTTCAGGCGGACAGTGTGAGAGACGCGGCATTCGGGTGCGACTGGGTGGGAACTGCTTTTCCATTTCAGAGATGTTTGATGTTCATCATTGCTACAGCTAACAAAGAGTTCCAATTGACAGCGGGAAAGTTTGTTCCGGTTTCAAATTTGACCATGATGAATGTATGTATGTATGAATGTATGTACTACGTATGTACGCATGTACGTATATATGTATGTATGTATGTATGTAAGTACGAATATATGTACTTACGTATTTATGTATGTGTTTATGTACGAGGGTACTTCAAAAAGTTTCGGCACTTTATTTTTTAAAAAGTCTTTATTTATGTTACAGACATGAGAACAATGTTACTTTTCAATATCATCTCCCTACTTCTGATACATTTAACCCAGCGATCTGTAAGCTTTTTAATACCGCTGGAAAAGAAAGTTTGTGGTTGACTGCGAAGCCAATCATGCGCAGCCTCTTTCACCTCATCATCAGTTGAAAATCGACGACCTCTTAGAACGTTCTTGAGGGCTCCAAGCCGATGGAAATCTGAAGGGGCTACGTCTGGGCTGTAGGCAGGGTGCTCGAGAACTTCCCAATTCAGTTGCCGAATTGTGTTAATGGTGAGGCGTGCCGTATGAGGGCGTGCATTGTCATGTAACAACAGAACATCCTGTGTCAACTTTCCTCTCCGTTTTGAGCCGGATAGCCGGCCTCAGTTCATTTCTTAACATTTTGCTGTAGTTGACACTTGTTACTGTGACACCTTTCTCCCTGAAATGTTCTAGGATAGGCTCTTGGGAGTCCCAGAACACCGTCAACTAAAGCTTTCCAGCAGAGGGCTGAGACTTGAATTTTTTGGAAGAAGGAGATGACGTGTGCTTGCATTGCATGCTCTGCCGTTTGGTCTCTGGTTCATAATGATGAACCCAGGTTTCATCCCCAGTGATGATGCGATTCAAGAAGTTATCGCGTTCACGATTTTACCGCTCCAAAAGACTGGAGAAGATGTGCTGGCGGTTGCACTTATGCTCTTCTGTCAGATGTCTGGACACCCACCTTGCAGTAACTTTGTGGAACCCAAGAATGTCATGCACTAAAGAATAGGCCGTACCTTGACTGATGTCCAGTTGTAAAGCGATTTCTTCTATTGCCACCCTTCTGTCAGTGAGAATAATGGCTCTGGCTTCTTCCAGCTTCTCATCAGTTGTTGATGTTGATGGCCGTCCCGAGCGTTCGGCATCCATTACACTTGTCCGAC
>Ga0123357_10004718_pt1 | contig 16113 bp, 10 predicted proteins | sample TergutEmb28metaG_FD_89873 | JGI IMG/M metagenome (GOLD analysis project Ga0123357, IMG submission 89873) | Embiratermes neotenicus P4 segment gut microbial communities from Petit-Saut dam, French Guiana - Emb289 P4 | ecosystem: Host-associated > Arthropoda: Insects > Digestive system > Gut ... | reverse complement strand
GTGTTCGTCATTGCGAGGGCTTTGCCCGAAGCAAACCAGAAAACTTGTAATCTGGTTTGCTTCGTCGTTCCTCCTCGCAATGACGGTAAAACGATGTTTCCTTAACTAAACGACATTGATTTATAAACTTGAAATTTAATTTTAACTTCGACGAAATCAAAGGTTATATCGGGCTGGAAGAAAAAATTTCTAAAATTAGGTATTATTATTAACCTTATAATCAATAAATTACAAAATAATATTAGATTTTGTAGTAGCAATAAAGGGATAGTTTCATAACCCATTTTTCGAAATAGTAATATTATAGGAGTTGAAAAATTTTTCATAAAATATTGAATATTTACTTTTGTTTTATAGTTATAAGCTACATAATATCAATAAAAGCAAAAAATAACACTAAATTAATAAAGGCTTTCATGAAAAATCTCATTTTACCTGCCTTTTTGCTATTTACTTCCTTGAGCGCTTTTGCTCAACAAAAAGTAGATATTTCTGGGACTGTAACAGAACCCGGGACAAAAGAACCCTTGATTGGGGTGAGTATAAGTATTGAAGGAACAACAACAGGTACTGTTACCGATTTGGATGGACTTTATACCTTGAAAGATGTTCCTTCTAACGGCTTTCTTGTGTTCTCTTATTTGGGAATGAAAACTCAACGGATTGCTATCGCCGGAAAAACCGTTATCAATGTGGTAATGGCCGATGATACAAAAGCATTGGAAGAAGTTGTTGTGGTCGGTTATGGAACCCAAAAAGTGAAAGATTTAACGGCCCCGATTGCAGTAATCAGAGGAAGCGACCTGGTGAGACAAACCACTGCGAATGCAGCACAGGCTTTGCAGGGAAAAGTTGCCGGGGTGCAAGTAATTAATAGCGGAGCGCCGGGAGCGGGACCTGCCGTGAGAATACGTGGCGTTGGTTCTATCGGAGATTATGCTAAGCCCCTCTATGTTGTAGATGGAGTTTTCGTCGACAACATTGACTTTTTGAGTAATAACGACATTCAAACCATTAATGTATTGAAAGATGCTTCTGCTTCTGCTATTTATGGGGTACGTGCGGCTAACGGGGTAATTCTTATTACCACTAAGAACGGAGTAGGGGAAAAACCGGTGGTTACATACGATGGATATATTGGTATGCAAGTTCCTGTCAATCTGATGAAATTGACCAATACTTCTCAATATGTTACGCTCAGAAATGAGGCTAATTTTGATTTGTCGGCCGGTGAATACAAACCGGGCTATCCTCTTACGGTAGAGCAATTCAATGGCGCTGATACCAACTGGTATGATGCTTTGCTGCAAAATGCCCTTATGCACAGTCACAGTTTGGACGTATCGGGAAGCACTGAAAAATCCAATTATTCGGTCGGAGCTAACTACATGTACCAGGATGGAATTGTAAAACTGAACAGTAATTATTCAAGATTGAACATCCGTGCCCGGGGTGATTTTCAATTGTCAAAAATGGCTAAAGTCGGTTTTTCGACTGTCATCTCCAAATACGATCAGCAGAAACAAGATGATGGCGTATTTTTTCAAGCATTTATCAATCCTCCGATATATAATATATATGATGAAAATAATACCGACGCTTTTCCTGTAAAATTCGGTAGCCCGCAATCAGTTGGATTGGGAAATGAATTTGGAAATCCTTATGCCAAAGCATATTATTACAATTTGAACGAAAGCGGATATCAAATCATTCCGTCTGTCTATTTGGAATTGAAATTTTTGAACGACCGCTTGACCTTTAAGAGTCAATACAGTCAGGATCTAAGATTCATACAAGAAAGAGAGTTTGCTCCTCAATATAAAGTCGGTGGTTCGCAGGGACTAAGGAGTTCAACATTAAGGAAAAAAACCAATGAATATACAAAAGACATTTTTGATAACACATTAACGTTTTCCGATAACATCAATAAAATCCATTCTTACAGTATAATGGTAGGTAATTCGGTACGTCAGGAAACAAATCCATGGTTGGAAGGAACGGCTTTGAATGTGCCCGGAGGATCCGAATCCGAAATGTACCTTAGCAATGGTTCTGCCAGTAACCGTTTCTCTAACGACGGGGGTATGAAAAACCGTGGAGTATCTTTTTTCTCCAGAGGAACATACAACTACAATAACAGATATCTGGCTACATTGACTTTCCGTGCGGATGGCAGTTCCAAATACCAGCAAAAGTGGGGATATTTTCCTTCCGCAGGATTGGGTTGGGTAATGTCGGATGAATCTTTCATGCAACAACAGAAGTTTTTTGAATACTTGAAATTCAGGGCAAGCTGGGGAAAACTTGGTAATGACAATGTTCCTGCTAATTCCGTTTTCATTGTGGGACAACCGGGTGCGGCCAGTTCCGGTATTTTTGGCGACAGATTGGTTGATGGAGTCGGCGCTCAAACTGTTTACCAAAACTACATGAAATGGGAAGTAGTAACGGAAATGGACCTTGGGTTTGATTTCGCGGCCTTGAAGCAAAGGTTAAACGGAACAATTGACTTTTATAACCGTACCACCTCTAATGTCGTATTTGAGGCCCCGGTTCCGGGAGGTGGTGGAGTTGCCACGCTGTTGGGAAATAACGGAACGGTATTGAATCGTGGACTTGAATTATCCCTGGAATGGGCGGATAAGTTGGCCAATGGTTTGGGATATTCCATAGGAATGAACCTGACCACCATTCACAATGAAGTAACTGAAGTGCAGGGACGCTCCGAAGGATACGTTCCGGGTGCATATGTTAACGGTATTTATGCGACTCGTGCGGTGGTTGGTAAACCAATCGGTTCTTTCTATGGTTATCAAGTAGAAGGCGTTTATCAAACTCAAGGAGATGTATATGCCGACCCGACTGCTCCTGCCTGGGCGGGTCCGGGATATTTCAACTATAAAGATGTAGGTGGTGGCCCTGACGGAACTCCCGATGGGAAAATAGATGCCAGCGACATTACTTATTTGGGAAGTCCTATACCGACGCTGATGGGTGGTATGGATTTCGGATTGAACTATAAAAATTGGGATTTTTCACTTTCCCTGCAAGGACAATTTGGAAATAAGATATTGAATCAGAAGCGGATGAACAGGGGAACATTCCCGACTTCCAACTATGATGTGGATTTTTATGACAACCGTTGGACTGCCGACAATAAGAGCAATCAATATCCTTCGGCAGAGGCTTTCAATAATACGAATATTCAACAGCCCAATTCATTCTTTGTAGAAAACGGGTCGTACATACGGATTCAGAACGTACAATTGGGATATACGATCCCAAAAATATCTCCTACTTTCCCTAAAATCAGGATATATGCTTCGGCTCAGCGTCCGTTCACATACTTTACGTACAATGGATTTACCACCGAAATTTCGGGTGCACCTAATCAAACCGGCGTGGACAATGCCGTGTATCCAATGCAGGCTGTATACAGTTTCGGCGTGAGAGCGGTTTTCTAAATTAAAAGCTAAGAAATAAAAAATTAAGAATTATGAAAACGATTATATATTCAATGTTATTTTCCTTGGGTTTGTTCCTGCTATCTTGTAACGATTATTTAGATATTCCGCCGGAAGGCAACTTCAATGCAGACGGACTGGACTTCACCAAGATAGACAATATGTTTTTACCGGTAAGTAATGCGTATGCTTCCTTGCGTTCCAATACGGCACATGGTTTTGCCTACCTGGGAATGTTTGAAATTACAAGCGATGATGCTGACAAAGGGAGTACTCCCGAAGATTCTCCTCCAATGATTGAATTGGATAATTTCAGATATGGCCCCACTAATTCGTTAACCACGGAATTCTGGGAAGGCGCTTATGGCATAGTTAGCGCTGCCAATAACGCCATTGTAACTTTGCCTAATTTTGAACCGGCCTTACACTCCGATGATGACTGGAATTCATACAGGGGAATGGTGGCAGAAAGCAAATTTTTACGCGCTTATGCATATTTTAATCTGAATCGTGCATACGGAGGTGTTCCGATTATCGATGGAGTATTGACTTCCGAACAATTGGCTCAACAAAAAAGAGCGACTACGGAAGAGGTTTATTCCTTTATTCACAAAGATTTAGATACAGGCATCAATGATTTACCCGATTATTATACCAAAGACTGGGCGGGAAGAGTAACGAAATATTCGGCGATGACATTGAAAGCGAAAGTTTTCCTGTATCAGAATAAGATGGATTCGGTGTTGAAATATACGAATATGGTTATTGGTTATGCAGATCGTACAGGCCAATACGGATTATATCCTAATTTTTACAAGCTGTTCCGTGTGGAACAGGAAAATTGTGAAGAGTCGTTATTCGAACTTCAAAGTTCTACCTTAGGACGGCAAACAGGAGATATTACTTATTGTGAATATGCATATTATCAAGGGCCAAGAGGAAACTCTCCCGGCAATATGCAGGGATGGGGTTTCAAAGTGCCCAGTCAGAAATTGATCGACTTCTTAAATGCAAGGGGAGAAACCGATCGCATCAAAGCTACAATCATGGTGCGCGGAACAAAAACCGACGAAGGCGACAGTATCAAGAGTAGTTGTGCAAATCCATATTACAATATGAAAGTCTATACAACTGCGGCTCAAAATCTATGGAATTACAACGGATATGGATTTGAACATAACATACGCTTACTCCGTTTTGCCGACGTTCTTTTGATGAATGCCGAAGCCCAAGTTACTTTGGGCGGAGATGCTGCAACTCCTTTGAACCGAGTGCGAGCACGAGTACATTTAGATCCGATTCCCAATCCGACCCTGCAAGATGTTTATGATGAAAGACGCGCTGAGTTTGCGTTGGAAGAAAACCGTTTCTTCGATTTGGTAAGAACAGGAAAAGCTCCTCAGGTGTTAGGTCCGTTGGGATTTATTACAGGAAAAAATGAAGTATTTCCTATCCCTCAGAAACAGATACAATTAAATCCCAATTTAACGCAGAATAATAATTATTGAACGAAATAAGAAATTGCTATTCAATAGCATAACTGGTTATTAAAATGTATTTATTGTCTAATTTTTAATTTTTGAAGTGATGAAAAAAATGTTTTTGAAATTTGTGTTTGTAACATGCGTAATCGCTTTAAGCGGTTTCGTATTCTCTTCTTGTAGTAAGGATGATAACAATAACGGAAATGGCGGCGGCAACAAAGTGGATCCAAGTACAATTGCTCCCGCGAATTTGATTGTTTATCTTCCTTTTGATGGAAATGCAAAAGATGCTGTTGGAAACCGGGTGGCTACTCCGACTAATGTAACCTATACGACAGGCCAAAGAGGTCAGGCTTATCAAGGCAAAGATGGTGCATTTATTGTATATAAACTGTTGACCGATGATAAGTTAAAAATATCTAATGGTGGCATAACAACAGCAATGTGGGTAAAATCACCTCAAGTAGACCCTGCAACGGGAGGAGTTGTTTTTATGCAACTAAACGGAGGCGATCCGACTATGTCCAGTTATGTAGTTGGCTTGCAAGACCAAGGAACTGATACTCCTGATTCTCTGAAAGTAAAGGCTTATTTGTTCAATACAACAACTACTTGGCAGGGACAAGGTTATGATTACTCAAATCCAAATTTTCCTGTTAATAAATGGTTTCATTTAGTTGTAACGTATGACAATAACACTTCTGAATGGAAATTTTATTCAAATGGAAACCTTCTTTTTACCAATGTACGATTTGCTGATGGAGGAGATCCTCAACCGTTATTGGGTGGTTTAACATTAGATCCTAAAATGTCGGAAATGTATATTGGCGCTTGGAGACAACAAGTTAATAAAGAGGCAGGAATACAATCTTGGCAAGAAAATTTCTGCAGAGCGGCATTAGATGAACTTCGTGTTTATAATAGAGCTCTGACTGATGATGAAGTCAAACAATTGTATGCAGCAGAGAAAGATCAGGTTGTTTCTCAGTGAATTAATTAAAACACAGAATAAAAGGAGTTTATATCATGGAGTCTCACAGAGTTCTTAATATAAACTCCTCTTGCTCCGTGAAATTGGCTCAGCCACAAAATCCATGGAAAAGCGCGTAGCGCTTAAGCGTTTATAGCCGTGTGTGAAAGCGCACGGATTTGGAAGATTTTACCCAATCGTGCGCCGCGTAGCGGTGCAGTTTGAAAATGAAATCTTATCAATTTTGTTTAACACAGCACCGCTACGCGGCGCGTGATGATGTGGGATGCTTTTTGACCGTGTCCGTGTGCTATCGCGCACGGCTATAAATGCTTAAGCGCTACGCGCTTTTTTGTCACAAAGTTTTTGAACTTCATGTTTAAAAATTAATGAAAAATCAATTATTATATCAAATAATTCGAATAGCAACTTTATCTTGTATGTTGTTATTCATGTTGTCATCTTGCAACAAAAATGACAACGAAACAACTTCTGCCAATAACAAAATTGTCATCGACAGCGTGTTTGTTAATAATATTAACTTGCCTTACAACAAGACGATCAACAATATTAGCCTTTCTACCAATCCTCAACTGAAAATTGTATTAGCCCAGGATATTAATCCAAATTATTTTACGAAAGAAACCGTCCAACTCACCGGAGGTCTGGACTTCAATTATCATTTTATTGATAATAAAACTATTCAATGCGACATTACTACGGCGCTCAAAGCGTTGACATCATACAAAATCAATATTCCTGAGGGAACAAACAACAAAGGGGGAAATGTGGAAGACGGTTATAGCGGGACTTTCATAGCCGCTATCGACTCTACCGACAAACACCCTCGCATCCCTGATGAAGAATTACTGACCAAAGTGCAACATGCGGCTTTTAATTTTTTCTGGGAATTCAATCCATTCACTGCTTCCGGTCTTGCTCACGAAGGAACCGGACATTCGCCGGAAATTGCAACGATTGGAGGAAGCGGTTTCGGAATTGCAGCAATCCCTGTTGCTATCGAACGAGGATTTATTACCCGTGCACAAGGATTGGAACGTATGCAAAAGATTGTCGGTTTCCTGTCTGCCGAAACTACCGACCGTTTTCATGGCGCTTTCCCACACTGGATAAATGGAGAAACCGGAAAAACAATTCCTTTTGGTCCAAAGGACACAGAGGACAATGGGGCAGACTTGGTAGAAACAGCCTTTTTAATGGAAGGATTGATTATTGCCCGCCAATATTTTTCTCTCAATAATCCTGAAGAAACGACATTGCGCGATACCATCACTTCCCTGTTCAACGCAGTAGAATGGGATTGGTTTCGCCGCGACGGACAAAATGTATTGTATTGGCACTGGTCACCCAAGTATAACTGGGACATAAACATGAAAATACAGGGCTGGAATGAATGTCTAATCATTTATATTTTGGCAGCCGGTTCGTCCGGACATTCCATTGATTTACCGGTTTATACCGAAGGTTGGGCAAAGAATGGAGGTATGAAAAACGGAAATAAATTCTACAATAATATTATTCTTCCTTTAGGAGAAAGTAAAGGAGGCCCTCTCTTTTTCGCCCATTATTCCTTTATCGGATTAAATGCGCAAGGATTAAGCGACCAATACGCTGATTATTGGGAACAAAACCGGAATCATACGCTCATTAACAGGCAATATTGTATTGCTAATCCGAATAATTTTGTAGGATATAGCGCCGATTGCTGGGGATTAACTTCCGGTAATGCTCCTATTGCTGCCGGATACAATGCATCATCTCCCACAAATGATATAGGAACGATTACTCCTACCGCAGCGCTTTCTTCCATGCCCTATACGCCCGAAGAATCCATGCAGGCATTACATTTCTTCTATTACAAGCTGGGAGATAAAATATGGAATGATAATAAATATGGTTTTTACGATGGTTTTGATTTGAACAAAAACTGGGTTTCTCCGGATGTTCTGGCAATCGACCAGTTACCGATTGTCTGCATGATTGAAAATTATCGCACCGGATTATTGTGGAATTTATTTATGTCGGCGCCGGAAGTACAAGCCGGATTGGAAAAATTGGGATTTAAATACACTTCAGCAAAATAATTATTTAATTTGAAAAGTTTTATGAAAAATTTTATTACAAAAACAAGTTTATTCCTTGCAGCTATTGTGTCGTCAGGAAATATAAGCGCTCAAAGTGATTTGTTGATTGATGACTTTGAGGGTGGAGACAAAGGTTGGATAACAATTTCATGTTACAATGACATTAGAGCAAATAAATATATGGAAGGTATTAACACCAGCAATCATGTGTTGTTTACCAAGCGGGGAACCACAGACGATAACTGGTCGGGAGCTATGTTGCCTGACAGCAATTTAGCAGGAAGTCCGATAACCGGATACCGGTATTTGCATGCTAAAATGTACCGTAACAATACGAATATGCCAAATCTGAAAATATCCGGATCTGGATCGGATTTACTTCCGATGCCGGAAATAACAATTGTGGCAAATCAATGGCAAGATGTCGTTTTCGATGTCGGCATGCTTTCTGTTGAAAATGTGTTTTTCATGGTCGACAGGTCCGAGCTGTTGGCAACAGAAGCATGGATGCTGGTGGACGATATCATATTGAGTAATGATCCGGAGCCCAGAACGGAAGAAGGAAGTCCTGTTGTACCTGCAAAACCGGGAACGCCAATACATGATCCGTCGGAAGTACAATCTATTTACTGTAGCGCTTATACCAATATGACAGGCATCAATTATAATCCGTGGGGAGTACCCGCAAAGGTGAATCCAAATTTTGTAATAGAGGATACTGAAGTGTTGCAATATAAAAATTTAGATTACCAGGGAACAGAATTTCCCGATCTGGATGTAACAGATATGAGCTACTTGCATGTTGAAGTGTGGAGTTCGATGGCATTTACACCCAACATTTCCCTGATCGACCATGTTTCGTATATTGAAAAATCGTATCCCTTACCATTGACGGCAAATCAATGGAATTTGTTTGATATTCCTCTGACTGCTTTTGAGATGCCTCAAAACGCAATTTGGCAATTGAAATTCGACAATGGCGATGAAAATACAATATACATCGCTAATTGGTATTTCTACAAAGATATGCTGACCGATGTGAATATAAAATATGCAGATAAACTTGTTGTTTTTGTCGTTAACGGTAAATTATGCGTTTCCGGTTCAGGCGAAGAAGTTACGGTATACAACGCCTTGGGAAAAATAATATATAAAAGCGTACCGGCAGAAAATTTGTCTGTGGAATTAGCCAAAGGGTTGTATATTATAAAAGAAGGAACTACTACAGCTAAAGTATTAATAAAATAATATGCAACAGTTTATTATCCGGTTCGGGTTCGGAGAAGACTCCTTTAGGAGATTTAAGAATAAAATTTCGTGCCTTCGTGCCTTTGTGTCTTTGTGTCTTTGTGTTCTAATATTATCGTGTAATCCGAAAACGCTGACAGACGACGCCCTGCTGAATTTGGTGCAACGCCAAACATTAAAATATTTTTGGGATTTTGCCGACCCGACCAGCGGATTGGCAAGAGAACGGAGCAATGTCATTAATTATGGTCATGAAGTTCTTGCCATTGGCGGTTCCGGTTTCGGCATTATGGGAATCATTGCAGGAGTAGAACGCGGATTTATTAACAGGGAAGAAGCAGTAGACAGGATGCTCAAAATGGTGCATTTCTTAGATACAACCGCTGCCCGTTTCCACGGCGCCTATCCGCATTGGATAAACGGTGAGACCGGAAAGGCTTTCCATTTCAGCGAAAAAGATAATGGAGGCGATTTGGTAGAAACATCCTTTTTAATGGAAGGCTTACTTACCGCCCATCAATATTACAATAAAGATAATCCAAAGGAAACTGAGCTGCGAACAATGATAGATAAGTTATGGAGATCGGTTGAATGGAATTGGTATACCCAAGGCAAAAATCAATTATATTGGCATTGGTCGCCCGACTTTGGTTGGAAAATGAACCATCCAATCCGCGGATGGGACGAATGTCTAATTACTTATATCCTTTCTGCCGCATCTCCGACTTATCCAATTGCTCCTGAAGTGTATCACGAAGGTTGGACGAATAGCGACCATTTCATCAACGAAAACAAATATTACGAAATACGCTTGCCATTGGGATTTCCGTATGGTGGCCCGTTGTTTTTCAGTCACTATTCGTTTTTAGGTTTGGATCCTCGTGGATTGAAAGACCAATACGCTAATTATTGGGAACAGAATCTCGCTCATACAAAAATCAACAGAGCTTATTGTATTGACAATCCGAAAGGGTGGGTAGATTATGGAGAAAACTGTTGGGGTTTGACCGCTTCCGACAATCCGGAAGGATATGCTGCACATTCGCCAACCAACGATAATGGAACGATTACGCCTACGGCTGCACTGTCGGCTTTTCCTTATACTCCCGAATATTCGATGCCGGTATTGAAACATTTTTACTATGATTTGGGTGAAAATCTTTGGGGAGAATATGGTTTCAAAGATGCGTTCAACCTCACGAAAAACTGGTTTGCGGATTCATATTTGGCGATTGATCAGGGGCCTATTATTGTAATGATAGAAAATTACAGGTCGCAATTGCTTTGGAATTTGTTTATGAGCCATCCCGATGTGCAAAATGGATTGAAACGACTTGGCTTTAGCAGCCCACATTTGAAAAATTAAAAATAAAGAGAAATATGAAACAAATTGTAATGTTATGTCTCTCGTTGGGATTTTTTGTCGCTTGTTCCAACCAAAAGAAATCTGCGGATATTACGTGGAACGATAATGCCCATTTAGTAAGCAAGGTGGATTCCGTCTTAAAAATGATGACTTTAGAAGAAAAAGTCGGACAAATGAACCTGCTTACCAGTGATTGGACAATAACAGGCCCTTCTCTCAGAAGTGATTACATCGATTTGATTAAATCAGGGAAAGTAGGTAATATTTTCAATGCCCATACTGCAGCCTATACTCGCTCATTACAGAAAATAGCTATGGAACAAACCCGTATGAAAATTCCATTGTTATTCGGATACGATGTAATTCACGGATATAAAACCATATTCCCTATTTCCCTCAGCGAATCGGCCAGTTGGGATTTGGAAGCCATCGAAACCAGCGCGCGAGTTGCTGCTACCGAAGCCGCCGCCGCCGGACTACACTGGACATTCGCTCCTATGGTAGATATTGCGCGTGACCCACGTTGGGGACGTATTTCCGAAGGCGCCGGAGAAGATACCTATTTAGGCTCTCAAATTGCGATAGCCCGAGTGAAAGGATTTCAGGGAAACAGTCTGGAAGACCTCAATACGGTTATGGCTTGTGCCAAACATTTTGCTGCTTATGGCGCTGCACAGGCAGGCCGCGATTATAATACGGTCGATATGTCCGACAGAGTATTGCGCGACGTGTATCTTCCGCCTTTCAAAGCAGCTTTAGATGCCGGAGTTGCAACATTTATGACTGCCTTTAACGATGTGGATGGAACCCCTGCCTCCGGAAGCGCTTATTTATTAGATCAGATTTTGCGCAAAGAATGGAATTTCAAAGGATTTGTTGTAACCGACTACACTTCCATCAACGAACTGGTTGAGCATGGCGTTGTTGCGAATCATAAAGATGCAGCAGCTATGGCCGCCAATGCAGGCATGGATATGGATATGCAAAGTATGGCTTTTGGAGATTATTTAGTACAATTGGTAAAAGAAGGTAAGGTTCCCGAAAAGAAAGTCGATGATGCCGTTCGCCGCATTTTAGCCATGAAATTCCGACTGGGATTATTTGATGACCCTTATCGTTATTCTGATGAAACACGGGAAAAAGAAGTCCTCTTTTCGAAGGATAATTTGGAGAAAGCAAGAGATGTAGCCCGCAAATCATTTGTTTTATTGAAAAATGACAAACAAATGCTGCCTTTATCAAAGGATAAAAAAATAGCGCTTGTCGGATATTTAGCCGATAGCCAAGTAGATATGTTAGGCTCTTGGACAGGCGCCGGAGAAGCTTCACAAGTTACCACTATTTTAGAAGGAATGAAAGAACGATTTCCAAATATTACATACACAAAAGGTTGTGATGTGAATACGGACGATAGAAGCGGTTTTGGAAGCGCAATAGCAGCCGCAAAGAATGCCGATGTCGTTGTTTTTGTGATGGGCGAAAAAGGAAATATGAGTGGGGAAGCCACCTCACGCTCCAATATCAATATACCGGGCGTTCAAACCGAATTGTTAGCGGAATTGAAAAAGACAGGTAAACCGGTTGTCGTATTGTTAGCCAATGGCCGGCCATTAACCATTGAAAAAGAAGTAGAATTGGCCGATGCCATGCTTGAAATCTGGTATCCCGGAACACAAGCCGGTTTGGCAGTAACAGATGTACTTGCGGGAGATTATAATCCTTCAGGCAAGCTTCCGGTTACTTTCCCAAGAAATGTGGGACAAATTCCTATTTTTTATAATGTGAAAAATACAGGGCGCCCATTTAAAGAAGATGATAAATATACTACCAAATATTTGGATGTATCCAACGATCCTCTCTTTGTATTCGGTTATGGATTGAGCTATACGACTTTCATTTATTCCGATTGCAATCTGAGTTCAAATGAAATGACAGCCGACGGATCAATTAAAGTTTCCGTCACAGTGACCAATACCGGCAATTACGATGGAAGTGAAATTGTACAGCTTTATGTTCGTGATTTGGTAGGTAGCGTTACACGTCCTGTCAAAGAATTGAAAGGTTTCCAGAAAATATTTATTCCTAAAGGAGACTCGCAGAAGGTTACTTTTACGCTAAAACCTGAAGATTTGGCATTTACTCGCGCCGACAACACTTGGGGAACAGAATCCGGCGAATTTGAAGTATTTGTCGGTTCAAACAGCCGTGATGTTCAAAGTGCCCGTTTCAATCTAAGATAGCTAAAAAAATTATCGTTAAAAGTTCTTCGGACTTTTGACAGCCATAAACAAAGCCTGCGATTCGTCATTGCGAGAGCTTTGCCCGAAGCAAACCAGAAAGCTTGTAGACCGGTTTGCTTCGTCGTTCCTCCTCGCAATGACGATTACAAACTTCCTTAGCTTGACGGCTAAGCTTTGATAACAATACTGTCTCTATTTATTATTTCACTAAATTTTTGTAGTTTTACACCGTTTTTTAACTTTCTAACATGGACAACTACATACAAATCATCAATCAATTGGTAGAAATCAGGCAAAAAATCAAGCAGGAAAAACTGGAAGAGAAATTTGAACGTAACTTTAACAGGATTTTTTCCGTAATGGAAGATGAAGGTTATATTTGCCAATATCCTTTGGGAGAAAAATATGCTGAAACTCGTACCGATTACGAAGCCAATATCATCGGTAAAGAAACTCGAAATATGATTGTTACACAGGTAATTAAACCTGTAATCTATAAAAAAAATCCAGAAGGACTTACTTTGGTTCAAAAAGGAATCGTAATGGTTGAAAATAGATGAGAAGGGGATTATGAAAGCTGTAAATTTTGGGATAGACCTTGGCACAACAAACTCTTTAATTGCGAAATACGAAGATGGGCAAGTTATCTTGTATAAAAATCCTATTGGCCACAAAGAAAGCTTGGCCTCTGTTGTTGCCTTCAGAAAAGACCGGATATTGGTTGGAGATAAAGCCCGGGAGTTTCTGATGAAAGATCCTGTGAATGTATTCGGAAGTTTCAAGAGGAGAATGGGAACCGATGACCGTTTTTATGTAGTCAACATAGATGAGAATATAACTCCGATAGAGCTTTCGGCGTATGTATTAAGAGAATTGAAACAATTTGTTCATTCGGGAGAAAAAATCGAAGCGGCAATTATTACTATTCCGGCTTCTTTCGATACCATGCAAGCTAATGCTACTAAAGAAGCCGGAGTACAGGCAGGTTTTCGGGAGGTTTTTTTATTGCAAGAGCCTATTGCTGCAAGTCTGGCCTATTTTAATAATCAAAAAGAAGAACAAAACGGTTATTGGCTGGTATATGATTTAGGCGGAGGAACTTTCGATATTGCTTTGGTAGAAATCAAAGATGGAGAAATGAAAGTAAAAGACCATGAAGGAAATAATTTTTTGGGAGGCGCTGATTTTGATGCATTGATTGTAGAGCGATTAATAGTTCCGGTTATCATGGCCGAAACAAAAATTGATGATTTTTATGAGCAGTTGATTACCAAGTATGGAAAACAGGAGAAACTGTATCACAAATTATTGTATGTTGCGGAAGAAGTCAAAAAAGAACTTTCTTTCAAAGAATCTTCCGAAATAGATTTTTCCGCGGAAATAGGAGGCAAGGATTATGATTTCATTTTTTCTGTGTCGGTCTCCGATTTTAATGATTTGATTGCTCCTAAAGTGGAAGAAACTTTGAAAATGATCCGGGCTATTTTCGACAGGAACAATCTTGAAGCTGCCGATATTCACGAGATCATTTTGGTCGGAGGAAGCACTTTTATTCCTTATGTAAGGGAACATTTGAAAAAAGAAACAGGAATTATCATTAATTCGAGTATAGATCCGACTACTGCAGTAGCAGTTGGCGCAGCTTTTTATGCGGCAAATAAATATTATGAACCCGAAAACACAAGCCTGAATGAAATGGATGTAGATAATCTTTTGTCGCAAGTAACAACTAATATTGAAGAAAACAAAAAGCCGGAAGAATCCTTTCATCTGAATTTGGGTTACAACAAAATGAGCAAGGAAAGTGAAGAAGTTTTGTTGGTGAAAGCAAACGGTGATTTTGAAAATTATACTTACCGCATCACCAGAAATGACGGCGGTTTTGATACGGGAGTGGTTCCTCTCAAATCTAAGTTTACAGAGTTTTTACCTCTGTTGCCTAACGTTTCAAATACGTTCAGATTGAGAATTTTTGATGCGGATAATTCGGAAATACAGTCCGCCATGCAGGAAATCGTTATCACTCAAGGCCAATACAGTATTTCCGGCCAGCCTTTGCCCAAAGATATATGTATTGAAGTGGACGACAGTGAAAATAATACCACTCGTCTGGAGGTTGTTTTTGAGAAAAACAGTGTTCTTCCTTTAAGGAAAACGTTATACAGGGTTATTTCAAAAACAATAACCAAAGGAAGCGACGAAAGTATTATCATCAACATACTTGAAGGCGACCGTTTTGCCCGTTCTATTTCCAATCTCCCCATCGGAAGCATTGAGATTTCGGGAAAACAACTTACTTCCGACCTGATAAAAGGTTCCGATATTGAAATCAGGATTTCCATTTCCGACAATAGAGAGCTGAGTGTACAAACTTACCTCGTGATGACGCAACAGGAATTTAACAGTACATTTTCTATTTCCGAAAAGCACGTCAATGTTTCCCGGTTGAAGGAACAATATGCCGATTTGGAGGCAGAAATGAGAAGCACGATGAGGCAGTTCAGTTCGAATGAAAATTCTGTTTGGGTCATTCAGGGTGAAAATTTGCTGAAAGAATTGGAAAATTACAGGTCTGATTTATTTAAGTTGAAGGAAAATGATTCGACCGACAAACGATATGTAATTGCAGAAGTCATTTCCCGGATTTCAAGAGAATTTGACAATATAGGAGGATATGGCCGCCTGGAATCCCTTCAATCCGATTATATCAGAACGAAAGAATATCTGGAAGAATTATTGCCTTCTGTCGATATTGAAAAAGAATCGTTACATTCCAAATACCGGAAAATAGTAGAGAATGAAAATCATATTTTAAGGTCGAGAAATCCGTCCATATTGAAGCGTGCAATTGACTTGATGAATGATTTGCACTGGGAAGCTCTCTGGAATACCAATACTTTTGTTGTGTCGAGATTTTATATTTATAAATCATTTCGTCCGGAATCATATACTAATTATAAAGCAGCCCAAGCTATTTTTGCGGCAGGAGAAAAAGCTGTAGAGGGACAACGGTTTCTTGAATTGAGAAGACTGCTCGTTGATTTATACTCTTTGATGAGAGACAGCAATGTTCAGTCGAACAAAGAAGTGAAACATTTTAAAGGAACCGGTATAAAATAAATGCAATATCAATCTGTCATACGGCTTTTTGAATATTGTAATGTCGAATACAGGGACAATATTGATGTTGGAAGGATAAAAAAAATCCTTTCTGCCGAATTTTCTATTGCTTCCGG
>Ga0123357_10004716_pt1:0-15000 | contig 16116 bp, 5 predicted proteins | sample TergutEmb28metaG_FD_89873 | JGI IMG/M metagenome (GOLD analysis project Ga0123357, IMG submission 89873) | Embiratermes neotenicus P4 segment gut microbial communities from Petit-Saut dam, French Guiana - Emb289 P4 | ecosystem: Host-associated > Arthropoda: Insects > Digestive system >... | reverse complement strand
AAAAATTAATGAATAAGGGGTATGATGAAAAGAGATTGGCAAAGAAAAGAATTAGAAAGAACTACCCTGCTTCTGACGCGGGGAAATTTAACTACTACGTGGTATTTTAATTATAAGATCTTTCTGTGGACTTGGTTTTATTAAGGACTTCTATTAATTAAAGGACGACACTTTTGTGACCGAAGTGCACTCCTGCAATAGAAAGACACGCCAAATGCAACAGATAACGCTATAATTATATGTTATGAATTTGCTTAAAAATTTTAATAATTTGAAATATAATCTCACAAAAGATAAACAGAAATGAATAGTAGAAAGCGAAACGACAGTGACGATCTAGAATAATAAGGAATGATAGGATAAAATAATTTTTGACGAATTCGGAAAGAATTTGAATTACGCTACGAATATGCGTATGAGAATTTAGAACCTCCTTCTAAGAAAAGTGTTTAAAGTTATCATTTTATAAGACTTTTTAAACAAGACAGAAACCAACAACAAATACCTTGCACAGTAACAACAAATACACAAACTCAATGAAAGCATTTCAGGAAAAAACTGTTAGCTGACGGGGTAATCGATACAGAGAATTTATTCACGCCCGTTCCACATCGAAAATCTGAACATTAGCAATTTACTGTTTATAAACAAATAACTACCAAAGTGAATAAACTAAGAAAACAATGCCAAGTGGAGCAAGAATAAATAATGTTTGAGACGGGAAGGAGTAAATAGTAACGAATAGTATTCAAATATCAAAAATAAGTTTTTTTGTCAATGTTGTTCTGCAAGAATATCATATGGTGAATATTGGCTTTAAAAAGCGTAAGACTTATTTCGATGTTTAATACACTATGGAATTTATATTTCCACATCGACTTGTCCTCTGTTACTTAAGAGAAGGTTGATGTTCCAAATCATTATACGTATTCCAGTAAAGCAGCGCATGTTATTAACCTTATTAAGTGGAAAGTGTAAATGAAATTTACATAATGCGTATAATTTTCCTAAACATACTTAACTAAAGGATAAATCATTTAAAAATTCTTACAATATAATAAAACGTGTTTATCACTATATTTAGTCTAACACAACTGTATTATCTTTTGTTGTAGAGTCTAACACAACATGTTTCGGCCCTCTGTGTGGGCCATTATCAGGTGTGACTTACAGATTAATTTATACAATGTGCATGGGGGGGGGACGAGCTTTCGTTTGTTTAGACGGGGTCCTTCTATGCAATGCATTAAGTAGATTTGGTATTAACCTTCCTTATACTACGGTTGCCAGCGGTGTCTCGTGTTTCTGTCTTTATAGTAAATTGCACAGTCTAGGTTAATTAGGTATTAGTAGATTATTTTCTGTGTCCATAGTGTTTTCATGTGTCATTTACATCACTAGACTCTACAACAAAAGATAATACAGTTGTGTTAGACTAAATATAGTGATATACACGTTCCGTTATATTGTTATTATACCACACAATGGGGATGACACACCTCAAGGTTAAAAGTACTTGAATTGGGCATATTCAATGTGCACTTATATTTTACGTATTGTTACGATCTGAGTGACATAGATGTGTAATTTAAATAAGATTTGGTCTGTCGCAGCTTCATAATTTTTGCAGATATAACCTACGAAAATGTTACTATAATGGTTACTGCCAATACAAAAGTTTCAAATTTAAATACGTACCGTGGTGGAAGATCTATTTTGAAATTAAGAATCGAATTAATGGCAATAAATATGTACTTCCGAAAAGGAAGAAAAGCACAGTTTTATCATCTCTAACATTTTGAGCTCCGCTGTCAATTACTTAAATATTGAAAATGTGAAAATGAATATTTGGAAAAACAAATTCCCGTGCTCTAAAGACGTGTAGGTCAATCTCGGGACGTATTGGATGGTACTAGGTTAATAATATTGATATTAGGGAAGAGACAGTAATTACTTTTAATAAACGTATACAGAACTGCTAATGACAGTAGAGGATTTTGCCCTTTTGCTGCCACGATAGCAACAATTTTTGGTTCCACGAGTAAGAAGAATTATTTTTTTTGACAACAATACCTACATACGATAAACAAAAATGACAATACGTTACTGTACTTTATATTTATCCCACAGTTACTAGCAATACTTCTTGAATTCATCCCAAATTAAATAGCGCTCATTATTAGTAAATAGCGTATCAGGTTGCACAAATTTAAAAGAATTTTGGCTTAAGCTCTATTGACCTTGGAATTCACATCTTCTAATATGTGAAGTTGATAATTCTTTTTTGTTTTTCAACATAAGCCACAATAATGCTCTATATTTCAATGATTTTGAATTTAGAAGACAATTTGTGTGACGAACTGCAGATACGGATAACTTTGTTCGAAAAACAACTATTGTAATAAAATTAGGCAAATTCTGAAGACACATTAGAGTTTCCGTAGGAGCAACAATCTTCCTATTATCCAGAACGAGTCGAAGCCCTTCCACACCCTCACATTTTACTTCATTAAAGCTCTTTGTACCTCATTGTGTCATCTCAGAACATGACTCAGAAATACTTGTGTACCTAGCTCTATGTTTCACATCCATGCTTTTACTAAATGCTTCGTAAATGACACTAAGTAAATGATGCCACGTTACTTCAAAACTTCGCAGCATGTTTCAGGCAGCGGCTGCCGCCTACAAGTGTGTAGAGAAATAAAATATATCATGGTAGTAATACTTGGATTTAAGTAAGTAAATTATTATAAAACACAAATGTATGAGGAAAAAAATTTATAGAATTTCTACTTGCACTTTTTATGTTTTGGATTATCTTTGTGAAATACTCGTTTTCTGTCACGTACATATCGCCTCTATTTTGTGAAAAAGGCTAAACGCCACTTTGAGTTAACTGAGTTATGGGCAGCGAATCTTTCAACTAACGGTCCTTTACGATACGTAACAAGATGTCGACTACATCTTCCAGGATAACCAAGATAGGTGGGCTATCCTAACTCTCAAAGCGTTTGTCCTGTGTAAAAAGGAGCCACCTCCTTGCTTCTCCTGTAAAACTAATATTTTTTTGTTTGCCTTGTTTTTACAAAATATGGACGATACGAAGCCCTTTTATACGTTTTGAAGTGTTCCACGGTAATTATACTGTTGAATGTGGTGGAATTTTCGTGCCTGCTGTGAGTTACTGTGGTATTTACTAGGTTACTTGCACCGTCGTTGATATAAAACATGTGATTGGTTTCGCTGAGTATCACGTAATTTAATTACTCTTTTGAATCGCGTTATTTGACAAGTCAAGTACAAATGGGGTCACTCCTTGGGTGTTTACAAAATTAATCTGGCACAGACTAGGCTTCTAGGATGTGGGCTAAACTTGGGAACAGGGTAAAACTTAGCCTTCCTGTTACAGAATGGTCAGGATGCTGGCTATGCGAGTGGTGATTATTTTACCCATAAAGTCTTTTCTCAACAGAAGCAGTCAAGTAGATATGTATGAAATATTGAAGGTCATAAAAATTTAATACTGTCTTTCATTTTACCGCATAATCTGAATTAAACAAAGTATATCTGTAATGGAAAAATCTGTCTGCTTTTGAGTTGCATCATTGGCAATAAAACAATAAAATACTTCTATTTTACCTAACTTGTCTTGAATTAAAACCATTTTCCACTCAGGCTGAATACCCGTTTCTTACCACACAATTTTTCACGTACAGACATCTGTCACTTATTTCCAAATGTATAAATTGTTAAGATCCTCTTAATTTTTAGTGCTGGGTTACTAACATGTTAATATCGGAAGTTTTTTCACGTATCTGCTTATGGCACTGAAACCCATCGCTTCAATAAACACGTTGTTGAAAAATAAATTACGTGATGGTGACACATTTTTGTCAATAAATAAAATCTATGGCTTAAAATCAGTGAGGAATAAACAAGGAAAATTTATATAGGAAAGACTTAGAAACCTTAAGGACATGTGTGTGCATATGTATATTATATATGGCTTATTTTTGTCGTTTCTCTTACCAGTTCTACCCTAATTACAGCATAATTTGAAAAAGGTCCTCTTCCTTTACGAAATGACTCCGTTCTTCTACGGCGACTAAGAGTTATGCTCCAGGAGTATACAGTGCAATACAATGTAAATACTTAGAGGATCATGAAGAAAATTGTATCCTTTGTCTGCATTATACCAGAATATTATTTATAGTCATTTATCTCAGTAATTAACCAACTTGATGCACAAAATTTTTGTTTTACAATAAGTTTATTTCATGCCTCTACACGTTTAGAGCAAATGTGCTCATCAGCAGGAGGTCAAAATTGCATTACACAGCCTCTGGTATCATCACACCTGTGCACTAGACGGCCACCTATAGGTTTGATGATACCAGAGGTTGTGTAATGTAATTTTGACCTCCTGATGATGAGCACATGCGCCCAAAACATGTAGAGACATGAAATAAACGTATTGTAAAACAAAACTTTTGTGAATTAAGTTGGTTAATTACTGAGATAAATATACTAGGTGCACGGTCAGCAAAACGTCAAAAAAAAAATATATTTATAGTGTTCACCATACACAAAATTAGTTCCTACTTCAAGTCAGATAAATCCAGTCCACACTGCTACATGTTATTCCTTTGATATGGGTTTTAATATTATCTTCCCTTCTTCGTTTAGGGCTGCCCATTGGCTCCTTTCTTTTAGATTTAGGACTAAGTTTATCTTTGAATTTTTCATCTCTTCAATATGCGTTATATTAATAAAACAAAATCAAACAAACGATAAGATATTTCAGGCACCAGAACCTTTTTAAAGTAAACAGATGGAGACGTGAAAAGTCCTGAGGAATATGAAAACCAAGCGCTGTTCAAGCACTGTGTGACCTAGCGAGTTTTTAAAGGGAAAAATATTCCAGGGATAAAAGATTCGAAAGAGGACGAGTAGGAAGAAGAAGGAATGACATTTCAATTATCACATATTCATGGAAACCCACAGCTCTCGAGGAGCGAAACGGTATGGCATAAATATTCCCTTCTGAGGTGACACACAAAGATATGTTCCACCGACAGAGATGCAGCTTTTCGCTACGTGAGGAATATAACCAATAAATCTACTTATCTTTCGATTCCTAGCTAAAGATACTAAGGGCGCCGTCTCTGTAAAAAAAACCAGTCGAATGCTATATTAAAATAGTATAATTCGAAATAAGACTTACTGTGTAAGTACAATAGAATACATTAATATATTTAAGGCTACTTCACAGCATGTCCAGAAATCTGTCAACATATAAGACGTCTGTTTCTACTGGAAATATTTTTGGTACAGAATATATGGATAAAATGTCTGTGATAAAACTTAATTAGCATACCTACCACATGTAATATCATCCCTCTTGACAAGATACTAGTCGCTTAGCTGATTAAAGTTTCCCTTCTTACCCAAGGATTTTTACAGCGTTTAAAGGGTCAGTCACCTGTCCCTGTACTTCTAACATCTGAACACATTTCACATCCTTTCTTACATTCTTCAGAATCTACGTCTTTTAATATTATTCCCAGACTACACCTAAGCACTTTAAGAATAATACTCTTGGAATACATACATATAAAGTGGAAGCAGTGGAGGAAAGCAGACACATAATATAGTTCAGTAATGTGTATTACTCTCTGTATACACAATTCTGCTACATACAGTGTTTTAAAGCATTTATCTAGGAGTAATATATCTGTCACAAGATGGAAAACATTAAGTCCAGCTGTCGACAAAATATATTGTATGAAGCATATTCATAGACTCCTAAAAACGTAAGGAAAGAAGAGATACAGGAAAATCGGTTGGAAGGTATTTGGACGCTTTTGGTGCTGTGTGTGGACTTGGATTTGTACCCCTTCAAGATTTTAACCTGTAAGACCGTGGCAGATTAAGCTATCCCTGCTATTTCCTTAAGGCTGTAATTATATCAGTCTTCATTGCTGACCTACAGGAGTGGACAATAAGGGATTGGAGGGGGGGGGAGGGGCGGAAATTTCTTAAAGGGCAATTAAGTACTTCATGCCTAAAGACATATTAATCCCATTCGATTTTCAAGCCACGTCTGTGGAAGTGAAACTTGGCTTCATTTTCTAAGAGTGAAATATAATTAAAGACTGTTTGATAGCAGGCTGAAGGGAATGTTTGGTGGGAAAGAGGATAAGCAACAGAAACGTGAAGAAATTCGCACAAAGAGAAGCTTCAAAATTCTTACGCTTCATCAGGTATTATGAGGTTAATAAATTAAAGAGAATGGTTGGGTAAGACATGTCGAGCTAACGGGAGCTAATTAACTTCTTATAAAAAGTTTAAACACAAAATTTGGAAGTAACAATTTTTTTTGTCTATTGAAGAATAATGTGAATATGGATTTTAGAGATATTAGAATGTGGTTTACCTAATCAATAAGCAGTTCGGTTACATCCACTCCATTATCAGTATTTATTATTATACCAGCTTAGCAACTAATATTTTCTCAAGAATGATTCTGCTCCGCTAAATTAATTAGAGTACGTGTAGGATGTAACATCGTAAATATTTCATGCTTTCACTGAACTCATTTTCTTATGTTCCACCGATCATTATATCCATTGAAGGTAAAATTCAAACAATCTATTTATTAAAATACCAAAAACGCAGTAAAATTTCCCTTCAGTTATGAAGCCTCCAACAACAGTTCCCAAGCCTGGTTATAAAGTTTTACAGTACAGTATATGTGGGAAGTTCTGTGATCATTGAACAAAGCTGGTTGTCACAGGCGTATTGCTGGTATCTACTGATATTACACTTTAAAGTGTATATTTCTGTGTAACTTTCACTGAACTGTAGTTAAATTTTGGAAGTAAATCCACAGCAAAAATTTCAATAAGCTCTTTAAATAAAAATCACATTTTTCGCTAATCCCGATATCGCAGGGTAAAAATATTTCATTCAGTGTAGTGACTACAATATAGGATGGATAACAGAGGATTTGTGGTTCTATTCCACGCAGGAGCAATAACTTTTTAAAACGTCCGGTTTGGTTATGGTGTCCACCAATTAGGTCTTCAATGTTGAATGCATGTTAATTCGTTGGAGGTAAAGCAACAAGTGCTTGTAGCAGGCTACTCACCTCCATCTAGAGCCGAGGTTATGACAGAATACCGTAGAAGTATATCTCCACTATCTCACACGCTTTTATGACATGCACAAATTCAAATTTACCTTTATGAAGTCTCCGACGTCACGCTGTCAAAACAACATGCGCGATAGGTTTGGTTCTTATGTGAATATCAACGTGCTAAGCGCATTTCTTCAGCCTCTATTCTCCTACACTCATACCCCCTTCAGTATAATATGTAGACTATCGGTCGGACGACAGACAAATTGGGGTTTGATTCTCGGTGAAGATATTTATCTCTTCTCTCCTCAATATTCAGGTCGGTACTTGCACTAAAATAGCTGCCTATCCAAGAGGAAACGGCCTAAGCTTGAAGCTAAACCATTCAAAATCTTACAGTTGCAAGGCAAAAAAAAGGTCCTACGGTTTTGCCTCCACTTTCCAAGAGTCTGCACTGCCCGGTATGTAATTAAGTACAGGGACAACTTGATATTTCCCTCACACAAACTTAAATCCATATGCTTTTTGGTACGAGGTATTTGAAATTCAAAAGGCATAGCTAAAGCAAGAATCACATGTTATCTCAGGTTAGCCATCAGTAGTATGGAGAGGGTCATGTGTCAGGCCGAGCTCATACGCATTATCATGCAGGCCGAGTCCCGTTAACTCCCTCCTGCATTTCCTCATCCTTCTGTATCTCTTTCATCTCCTTCGTTCCTTGTTCCATATTTTTCAGGGTATCTCCCTTTTTCCGCCTCTAACGTGGCTCCCTCTTGATTTGGTTCGAGTTCCTCCTTACTTAGTGATCTCCTGTGAAAAGTACAGCTAGATGCCTCTCCTTTTTTTTTTTAGAATCAAAGATTTATTTTTGTGTGCTTAGTACACATGAATAAAACAAAGTTTGGTCAGATAGAATTCAAACGGAGGATCTCCGTCTAGGATTTGAAGTTGAATTAGGTCAAAATGGCGGATTTCCGATAGGCCGCTGTATTAAGGAGTTTCTTTTATTCGCACCAGACTCGTATGATGCAAAGAAAAACCTGAATTATACCTAAAAGTTAAGTCCATTTCGCACGTAAAACAATCTGCATCATCCCGACACTGTCGATCGGCTAATGCGGTTTAGGGAAGTAGCCGGATTTCATGCGGGCAATCATGATGCACATCAATAGATCCTATACACAGAATGTAGGATTTTAAATGTTTTTTGGGTGGTATATGTGGAAAGTTCTGTGATCTAAATCAAATGCGGAAATGCAGCTGTATGTTAAACAGAACCAGAGATATCAAGTACAGTGGGATATGCTACAACGAACGAAAGATACTTCGAACTTTTTTTTATGTTTTGCTGACCGTGTATCTCAGTATAATCTCAGTAATTGACCAACTGAATGCACAAATTCTTGTTTTGTAATAAGTTTATTATATTCATCTACATGTTTCAAACACCACTGTGCTCATTATCAGGAGGTCAAAATTGTATTACACATCATCTGGTATCATCACAATCTGTAGGTGTTCGTCTGGTGCACCGGACGGCCACCTACGGAGTCTGATGATACCAGATGCTGTGTAATACAATTTTGACCTACTTTTGATGAGCACATAGTGCTCGAAACATGTAGAGGAATATAATAAACTTGTTATAAAACAACAAATTTTGCTTTAAGTTGGTAAGCTACTAAGAAGCTACATCGAACAGTTTTTACCAATAAAATCAGGAAGCTAAAACGAAAACAGATGCTACAACGAACGCGGAAGGATACTATCGGCCGACGTAGCACGCGCGTGCGCACGACATGTCGGAAATCCCTCTTTGATTAGAGCGTCAGTTGTCTTCTTTGTTATATTTTGTAAGGTTCAGTTATAAGTTTAATTCAGTTATCTGTTTATTTGCGCCTTTAGCAGTGAAAATATTTTTTTAAAATTATTCTGCTATGTAATTTTAGCCACGAGCTGGCAAAATAGAATGAGAAAGCTAATTGACTTAGACATTAAGAAAGAAATAATTTCCAAGCGAGAAAATGGAAGAAGTGTAGGAGATCTAAATGTTGAAAATTGTATGGATAAATCAACGATCAGCACAATTAAAAAAAAAAACAAGAAAGAAATAAAAAAGTTCACAGGTCATGAAGGGAATCTCTAGGTTAAGCAGTTCACGTTGTAATGTCACGGAACAGATGGAAACTCTTCTATTAGTGTGGATGAATGAAAAAATAATGAGAGGTGATAGTGTCCTTGAGGAGAGTATTTGTGCTAATGCCAAACAATTGTTTGAGGAACTTGGTTTTACGGCTGCTAGTAAACGTACTGGTCCTGTGAAGGAGTGTTTTAGCACAAAGGGGTGGTTTACCGGATTTAGGAAAAGGACTGGATCACACAGTATTGTGAGGCATGGTGAGGCTGCTAGTGGAGACGGAGAAGGTTTGCTCGTAGTTTTCACTAAGGATAGATTGTATATACTTTTCAAATTTACATGTACATTGTATAAATTTGAATAAATTGATTTTATATTATTTTTAACTTTATATTTTTATTTTATTTTATATTTTTCGTGTTTAAATGGTTGTGTTGGGTGGTAACTTTGCTGTAGACTGTGGGCCTGGAACGGATTACCCCTAAATATATATATTTAAAAGTACTGTATAACAAATATATGCTATAACGAACGAGATTTTAGAGCCAATCACTTTCGTTCTAGCACACGCCACTGCACATATTAATACATACACAACTTAAATTCACTAAGAAAAAAATATTGCTTCAAAGTAATTAAAGGCTACACATTACAGTAGGTGATTTTTAAGGTAATTGGAGCGGAGTTATGATTGTAGGAATTACGTAATCTATCACCAGTAGAAAGTAGAATTCGGAAGGACAGTATTGTCGTATATTTGAAAGTGTTATAGCAACTTTTACATTGGGAATGCTATGAGAGCCAAGGCAAAACCAAATTCCAATAGCCGATAACATGACTCGAAATCTAAGTCATAATATGTCAAATGCCAGTCTAAATAGTTCTTTTATCTTTACTATTGCAGGAAGTGTTGTATTTTTTGAGAAATATGGGAATATATGTAGGCTTTTGATCTATGGAAACATGTAATCCGTTCAATGCGCGGGATATGCTGCTTCTAGCTTCAGGAACGTTGTTGTAAAGACAATAACATAATGTAAATCTTCCAAATTTATAATAAAAAATTTTCAGCATTTTCGTCTCTTCGCTTACAAATTTCTTCGAACTGCTCAGCTGAAGATCGGGAATTTTTTTAATTATTTGAAGTATTATTTGTATTTATCAGGCTGGACAATGAATCGTAGCATATTCAATGAAAGTACATATTGCTTCGTATTAATAAAATTTATTTTCTTTTATCTGGTAAGGAAGGGCCCATATAATATTTTGGAAAAGAGGGTTAAAATCCTGGCGTATTGATGGCTGCACGACCATTGTTACAAGAGTCAATCAATAATAAATCCATTTATTTTTCCTTTTATTTTTTAATAATACGTGCAGCCTTTCTTTATTAACCCTGCAGGTTTCTATTGTTTGGGAAGTTCAATTTAAGCAGCTGAGGGTTTTACATAATCTTCACGGCTACTGTCTACATCGATTCTGAAATTTGGAGACACATCTAGTCTCCGAAACTTTTCTTTATAGTTAAACCGAGAGAGGGCTTATCACCCAAAATCGGTTTATTACACTTACTCGAAGCTTACACAATGTAGGCCTATTTCTACTGAAAAAGTTTCTCATTAGCAATGTGCTTTCTTTAGAGTACTGGAGTGAATGCTGTGTACAACAACGGTTATTCTTTCTGAGTTTGTATTTCGGATTCGTAACGAAGTACAAGCTCCGTCCTTGGGGGTTTGTGTTACGCGTCACGTAATATTACAATTCATGGTGCGAGGACTACATAACAATGCCATTATGCGGCTTGCGGAACAGGATAATTATTTAGGCTGCTTTGTAAAATATTTGCAACTCCATGCTCTCAGGTATAGTTGGTGCGTTTACCACGAGATGTAGGCTACACTATAAGCCCTTTGTCATATGAAACTTCCTAAAGTGTCGCGATGCATGAGTGAGTACTTCCAACGGAAAAATTCTCTTGAGAATAATTGTAAAAATATACTGATAAATTCGAGACATCGTAAGACATCTTTCAGTTATACACAAGAACCTGGTACATAAATATATGCTTCAGCCACATTTATCTCTTTCCTCCCAACCATTTTAAACTGTGCTAATTCTATCTGTACTACCTACCTTAATATTTAGAAAATCTGCTTTTTTGCTTACAGGTTTTATGAAGTCTTTCAAATAAATATGACTAGAAAGTGTGACCATGCCTTATGAGACAATGAAAAACTTGTTTATATTGTAGTGGTATAGTGTTTTTCTGTGAGATAGCAACTAAATATATAATTATATTTAAAATAAGTCTGTTCTTCACGTGGTTCAAGAGGTTCAGGCTTATTCAAATTTAAAAGCCTATCCCATTTGTGGTTCGAGTTATAGTTTCAAATAAATAATTTCAATAAATTTGTGAGTTACATAGAGATTGCTTATGGAATAAACACATATGAAAGATATTTTACATGTCCTTTTCAGAAATATATGTCTTTTGTGAAGGAGAAGTTTTTGGAGAAGGTAAAATAACAACACGCGGTGTATGCGAATTGCATCTGTAGGAATGAATTTGTTGGGCGTAAGAAATGAACCACTGGCGCGAGGCAGGAGAAGTTTTGTACGAAGGTACGCCATTTGAATAGCTACTTGCTCCTCAAGAAACTGTTTTACTGTACTTAAAAATTTTAGTTGTGGTGTACCTAGTAGAAGAATTTTAATTTATGTGTGACAAAATTAACTTTAAAATCCATTATAGTACCATTTATTTACAAAGCTTGGATCCTAATCAGTAGCTTAACTAACTACATGTTACAGATTCTTTCGTCAGAAGATAAGAGTAGCTTAAATAAATCAGGAATTATTTCCTCCTTTTTTAAACCCCTACAGTCGTCACAAGAACATACTACTGCCCCCAGTTCTGACCTGACCCAAGTGAATCCAGTCCATATATTCCCAAACTAGTTATTTAGGGAATATCTTATTATTACACATGCATGTAAACCTGGGTTTTCAATGGAATTCTTCATTTGGGAGTTTCGACCAAAATTCTTCATTCATTCCTCATCGGGCCACAACAGACTGCACGTCACCCTGAATCTCGTCACTGTTCATATCACAATAATAATATCTGGTAAAGGGTTTAAATTATAAAACTGCTACCTGTGTAACTTCCTGTAACATGAAATTCTATCGTTAAATGAGACACTGAAATTAGCAAAAACACAAACTTTTAATTTTTTATATTTATTGTCCGTCATAAATTGTATTCTTGCACAAAGGGATGGATAACCCTCAGTTTAAAACAAACATTTAAATACATTTACATTTCCGTATATATTTTTTTTACCTCCTTATACAGCATAAACGAAAATAAAATATTCTCATTCATTCAGTAGTATGCATTTATGGACCTTAAATTTTCTTGACTTCTCCGTGAAAACAATTTTTTTGTTAGTGTCTTCAAACTTATTTTAATTTCCTCCAGTTTATTAGCTACAATTTGTTTTATGATTTTTCCCGAAAATATCCTTAATCCTCTCGACACGTTCATCTAGTACAACCTTATTACCAGAGACAAAGAGAATCCCTGTATTCTATTCGTGTTGTGTTTACACAGAGATAACTAAATATAATTTTATAAATATTAATTTAATTAAAATTTGTCAACTTCAAAATATGTATTTAAAATTTCGGAATGTTTCTTTTGAAAAGCCATGGTGTTGACTACAAGAATAGTGGCTGTATGCAACTTACAGCGAAACATGTAATTGCTTCTCTAATGAAGGTTTGACGTTCCATAATTATAAACGAAGCAAAAACTGTACTAAATAAGTTTATTTCCTTATTGTGTAAGACTAGTGCTAACAACAACTATATGAACAAATATGTTTGCATTCTATGTAACACAGTTCATATGAACGACACTCAAAGATGATGTCACAGCCATCAGTTGCATGACTGCGATATACATTGGTTCCTGAGTGAAGAAATATAGAGTTAGTGACGTCACAGGCGTCAATTTCGATGGCAACGAAGGAGTTCAGTCAATATTACGTTCGACTAACGTGGCTTATCTGTCATTAGGATATTTTATTACATTTGATTGTTGTTTTAGTATATTAATCTTTTGGCGCCGGAATTATTTTTTTAATTTTAGCACATCCTGTATATAAAATGTGAATAATACAGGAACCAAATACGTTAGATTTATGAAATAAACTGCATTTTGAAGAGAAAAAACAGAGAGTATATACCATGTTTAAAATTTTCAGTACCTATGTTTGTTGAATAAATGTATAAAATGCAACATTTAGAGGTTAGCGGTGCGGTACGACCACTATAGTCGACGTTAGGCGTCAAAAGGTTAATATTTTATTCGATTGCTTTCTGATTCTATTTCATAAATTAATGTTTATTTAGCTCTCTTAAAACATAACATACAGATCTTAAAATCTTAGAAGCCTTTGCTGCAGTTGATAGTTGGCCTTTTTACATTGCAAATAAACTGGGGTTTTCAGTCTTTCATTCTGTTTATCGGACTCTTATTGATGTTACTTATTTTAAAACCCCTTTTTTTGCATACGCAAAGACATTTTTCTTAGTAAATATTACTTTCCAATTTTCAGTAATTACTTTGAAAGTCACAACAATTTACCCTGAAATTTCAACAGAATTAGTATTAGTAGTTAATAAATCCGTAATACTACAGGCTAATACAAAGCAGGTTACTAATTTTACTGTGATATAATAGAGAAGACGACATTAACATTTCTGTGTGTCAGGGGATCACTTTTGTTAATGCGACTTTTTCGTCGTTTCTTGAATGTCCACTCGCATTTCTACAGCAGCCACCCAGTGCACATAGAGCACATTACATGTCAGTACACAACAACTACCAATTTTGAGCTCTAACGAGTTTCCGACATATTGCATGGCCATTACGTTGTAATCTGCATATCAATAGTTTGTCCAGCATACATCCTTTGGCGTTTGATATCATAGCATTACCCCTTTCCCTTACGCCCCGTTTCGCCAACCAAAACCACCACATATAACATCAACCTCCCCACAATCCACACTCACGCGTTCGTATTTGTACCAGCGTTGCTGTAGAATCTGTGATCAAAGAGCCAATATAAAAACAAAAACGTATTCATATAACGTTTTATAAAAAATTCGACATTCTCACACTCATGAAATAAAGAAAACGTTTTACTGTATAACGATGAAGACGAAGATGTTAATAATAATAATAATAATAATAATAATAATACCTTATGACACGTAACTTCGTGCACTTATGAACAAAATATTTAAAATCGGAATGAATTTTATGTGCATAATGTCGGAATAATTTCCACGAAAATTGTTGGGTCTTAAAGCACATATACGTTTATGCACTATAAATAAAATTATAAATTAAGACTTAATTAAATTGGATGTTTAGCAGGTATGGAGAAATTGATAAATTAATATTAAATTTGGAAAGAATGAATTGCACAGACAATTTCGGAATACCTGATCGCATATAGCAAGATAATACTAAAACTTATCTTAGGGAAACAGATTACTAATAAGGGACAAATAAGTTTTAGCCGATGTGTGTATATATACAATATATATACTACGATAGCACAGTAGTTAAGGTGCTGTGCTACAAATCGGAAGGTCGCTGTTTCGATCCCAGCTGGTGTCAGTAGATTTTTCATTGACATAAAATCCTTCCGAT